>Ga0207874_1000995_pt1 | contig 35981 bp, 36 predicted proteins | sample HigsolmetaAR201D_FD_184833 | JGI IMG/M metagenome (GOLD analysis project Ga0207874, IMG submission 184833) | Ionic liquid and high solid enriched microbial communities from the Joint BioEnergy Institute, USA - AR20-1-D (SPAdes) (version 2) ...
CCCCGGTATGTCCGAGCCCGGAAATGGTGGTTCATGAAGCTGCCGGAACCATCGGTGATGCTCTCGCCGATGACCACGCCCGCCTCGTCATCGATGAAACGATAGACCATGACCCGGCCAAATCCCGTGAGTTCCTGGAATATCCTTGCCGTCTGGTTCGCGAGGTCAGCAAGGGTGATCGACCGGCCCAACCTAGTTGCGATGCTCTCGAGCTTCGCCAGGAAGCTTGCGCCGAACTGCGATCCCGCCTCGGCCTCCGTCAGCTCGAGCACGGAATATCCGCCGCTCCGGAACGCAATGACATCATGGAGCCTGCCCTTCCAGTCCGCCTGTCCCAGTACGGAAAAGCCGCTCTGCGGCAGTTCCTGCTGCCTGAAGCTCGCTGGATCAAGGCCGAGGACATCCAGAATACGGCCGCCGCGAATTGCGTTGGCCTGCTCCCCGCATCCAGCACTGCCGACGACGACGCCGTCGGCATCCGCAACGATCATTGCCCCATGCGGCTGGATGGATCCGGGAATATGGATCGGTTCCAGGTCACAGTTCGTAAGATTTGCCGCGACCCGTTCCACCATCCGCGCCGTTCCCCTCGCCTTTTCGATTGCACCAGTCTCGGGTATTTTGATCAGAACTCAAACCATTATTTACCTTGCCTGAAATATTTCTTGACACTCTGAAGTTCCCGTGAGCCTCTTTCGCGGCTAACTGCCTTCAATATTTCCCTTTCTCTGGAAACCCGGCGAGCGATGAACTCTGACCTTCTGGAAATGCCCGCTTCACGCTCGCGCACGCGACGCCTCAAGGAGGCAACAAGCCCATCGCACGATCATCTGGATCAGACGATCATGCGGCATGATCCGTTCGCCGAGATTGCCCGCTACTGCCAGTTCCTGAAGCTGCAGCACCGTTTCCACGCCTCGTTGCAGCCAATCTATGGCGGCTTGGGACGAGATCAACGCCTCTCCGCCTTCCGCTGTGCTTACCGTCTCGGTCTGATAGAAAAGGATCTCGCGGACCTCGGCGCTGCTTCGGACACCAATGCGCCGTCCCCGATCGAACCGCTGGACCTTGCAGACCTGCCGCGGGCCCTGGGCTGGCTTTACGTCGCCGAAGGCTCCAACCTGGGTGCTGCCTTTCTCCTCAAGGAAACAGCCAGGCTCGGCCTTTCGCAGAGTTTCGGCGCCCGGCATCTTGCTGCCCCTGAGGGAGGCCGCGGATTGTACTGGCGGAATTTCACGGCTGCGCTGGACGCACTCGACCTTGAGCCCGCAGCGGAAGATCAGGTCGTGGCTGGAGCCAGAGAAGCGTTTCTGACCGTGCGATCGCTCGTTGACTACTTCTTCCGCAAGGCAGGCTGAACCGTGGATCGAGCGCAACGGCCACGTCCCCCACTAGCACCCTTCTTGCTCGAGTTGACCCTCCCCGGCACAATTGTCCGGAGCATCAACACCGATCTGAACGGCCAGAAGTCCGCTCACGGCAACGCCCAGGATGAGCGCCGCGATTCCGCCTCCAGCGCCAGCCAGCCTCACTCCCGCCCACACGAGCCCGAGCGTGAGGACCGCACCGAGAACAAGAATGAGTTCGATCATGCCCATGCCTGGACCAGCTCCACGTTTCCGCATTCCTTCCGGGAATGCTGTCCGCGCGTCCGCCGGCCGTCCGGTTGGCCGGCGAACGCTGAAAAGGCAACGATACGCGAATTGACTCCGCTTCAGAAGCGGCCGGAACGTCTCCCTCGCCCGTGGGAAATCCTTTTTGATGACCGCCGGCGATCGAAGGAGCGCAGATCAGGGATCTGCCGTGATCTGCGCTCTGGCTTGCCTCAACGAACGAACGTTGCCCTCAGGCCCATCGCCCTCTCGACGATCATGATCACCGCCAGCGTCAGCAGGATGAGCAGGGCCGAAACCGCCGCAACAAGCGGATCTGCCTGGTTGTAAACATAGTTGTACAGCTCCACCGGGAGCGTCGTGATCCGCGGCCCCGTAAGGAACAGCGTGATGACGACCTCGTCAAACGACACCAGAAAGCACAACGCCGCCGAAGCCACGATGCCAGGGGTCATCATGGGCAGCGTCACACGGAAGAACACCGTGAGTGGCTTCGCCCCCAGAGTCCTGGCCGCCTCTTCGCACGCCCGGTCCTGCGTGCTGAGCGAGACTGCGAGCACGCGCAGCGCATAGGGCAGCGTGACGATCAGATGGGCGAGCACCAACCCGTGCAACGTGGCGAGGAGCTTGAACGATGCGAAGACGATGAGGATCGCCAAGCCAAGCACGATCGTCGGCAGCAGCAGCGGCGCGGTGAACACGTTGAAGAACAGGTCGCGCCCCGGGAACCTCAGCCGCGTGACAGCCCAGGCGGCAGGCACGGCAATCGCTATGGATAAAACCGTCACGATGGCGGCAAGCGTCAGGCTGGTCCAGAACGCCTTCAGCATCTGGCTGTTCGCGAACAGCGCGGTGTACCAGCGCGTCGACCAGGAGGTCGGCGGGAAGCGGAGCACCTGATCACCGGCAAAGGACAGCGGAAACACCAGGATCACGGGCGCGAGCAGATAGATGAACAGCACGAAGATGAGGATCCGCATCGGCCAGGAAGTCTTGTGGATTTCCATTGTTCACCTCCCCTAATCGAGCCGTCGCATCACTGCGGAATAGGCCCACAGGGCCGCGCCAAAAACGATGAGCACGAGCAGGGACAGCGTTGCCGCGCGCGGCCAGTTCAGCGTCACGATGGCCTGGTCGTAGATCTCGGTGGCGAGAAGGAACACGCGGCCGCCGCCCATCAGCTTCGGCGTGATGAAGGACGACACCGCCAGCACGAAGCAGAGCAGGCATCCCAGCGCAATGCCCGGCAGGGTGAGCGGAAGGATGATCTCGCGGAACGTGCGCGCCGGGGTAGCACCAAGGGTACGGGCAGCTTCCTCCACGCGGGGGTCGAGCCGCCCGAAGCCGGCGAGAAGCGCAAGGATCATGTAGGGCATCAGGATCTCTGCCAGACCGATGAACACGCCCTTTATGTTGAACATCAGACTCGGCGACGGCAGCCCCAGCGCCTTGATGATCCCGATGACCGGTCCATTGTCATTGAGCAGCGCGATCCAACCATAGGTGCGCACCACGGCCGACGTAAGCAAGGGCGATATGACCAGAACCGTGAGGAACGTCTTCCACGGGCCCGTTGCCCGGTGAAGGTAAAGCGCGATCGGATAGGAGAGCACCAGCGTCACGAGCGTGATGCACAGGCTGACCCAGATCGAGTTGAAGAGGATCTCCCGGTAGAACGGGTCGCTCACCAGATCAACCCAATTCTCCCAGGTGAAGACGTCTTCGATGCCGCCCCCGATCCTCGCCCGGTTGAAGGAATAGCGGGCCAGGTTCAGGATCGGCAGGATGAAGCCCACGACATTGACGAGCGCGATCGGCAGCAGCAGCACCACGGCAAGCTGCCCCGCACTCAATTCCCGTTTGTGGCTCTCCGCAATCATGTCTGGTTCTCCGGGAATACCAGCGTATCCTCGGCCGACCATGCGAGCGTGACGGTCTCGCCGGTGGAAAGCATCTTCTGTCCGCGCCGCGTGGATTCCTCCACGACAATCTCATCGCCTGCGACGCTGACCGTGTACTGCACCAGGTCACCGACGAAGGTGACATTCGAAACCTCGCCGCGGACACGGTTTTCCGCGTCCCCTGCCCCGTCCCCGTCGCTGACATGAATCCGATGCGGCCGGATCAGGATGTCCACCGTTCCCGGACCCGGCTTGCTCGCCGCATGCAGCACCTGCCCAAGTCCCATGAGCGAACCATCGGCCGCGACCGTCCCCTTGAGCTTGTTGGTGCGTCCGACGAAATTCGCGACAAAAGCGGTTGCCGGCCTCTCATAGACTTCCGTGGGCGTTCCCGACTGCTCGATGTGGCCGCTCCGCATCACGACGACCCTGTCGCACATCGACAACGCCTCCACCTGGTCGTGGGTAACCAGGACCGCGGTGATGCCGAGCTGTTGCTGCAGCGAGCGGATCTGTCCCCGCATTTCATCGCGCAGTTTCGCATCCAGGTTGGAAAGTGGCTCGTCAAGCAGCAGAATGGATGGTTCGATCACGAGGGCGCGGGCAAGGGCGACGCGCTGCTGCTGGCCGCCGGACAGCTCCCGGGGTTTGCGGTGGGCAAGATGGGCGAGCTGGACCATTTCCAGCGCCTGTCGCGCACGGCTCTCGGCCTCGCGGGACGGCACATTCCTCATGCGCAGCCCGAATTTCACGTTCTCCAGAACATTCATGTGCGGAAACAGGGCGTAGCTCTGGAAGACCAGGCCCATATCGCGTTCGTGGATCGGCACATGCGTGATGTCCCGTCCGCCAACAATGATCTTACCCTTGGAGGGTTTGTTGAGGCCCGCGATCGTGCGCAGCGTCGTCGTCTTGCCGCAGCCGGATGGGCCAAGCAGGGCGACCATCTCGCCCTTGGGAACAGAAAGATCGAGCGAGGGAATGACGTTCACCGTTCCGAAGCTGACGCCAACGCCCTCCAGTCTCAGGTGCTCTTCACGAGCGGAACTCATAGCCATGGGTTCTCCCGGGTCTTGTATGGGCTCGGGTGGAGGCGGACCGGGCCGCCGAAGAGCGCGGATCCCCGGCCATCCGCGACCGGGGATCCAGCCTTCATCAGCGGCTGAGCGGGATGACCCGGCGGCGCCACTGCTCGGTAATGCCCTCACGGATCTTCGCGACCTCAAGCCAGTTGATGTCGATCATCTTGTCCATCACGCCGGCCGCCGTGCGCTGAAGCGCGGCGTCAGAGATGAGTTCCACCGCCTTCGAATTGGTGGGAGCGTAGAACATCTGCTCGGTGAAGGCTGCCTGGGCCTCCGGGCTCAGGGCGTAGTCGATGAACTTCTTCGCTGCCTCGCTGTGTGGCGCATCCTTGACCAGCGCAATCACATTGATTTGGAACCCGCTTCCCTCTTCCGGCAGCACCACGCCAAGCTTGCTGTCGGGCAGATCCGAATAGACCTGGGCGCGTGCATTCCAACCGATTCCGATGCTGGCCGTACCATTGGTGATCGGCTGGTAGACATCAGGACGCGGCTCCCACGTCTGGACGAGCGGTGCGAGCTCTTCCAGGCGTTTGAGACCGGCCTCGACGCTCTTGGTATAGTCTTCGCCACCAGCCATCCTGTTGGTGATGATCGTCAGTGTCGTTCCCTGGATGTCCGGAACGGCGGGGATGGAAACCATTCCCTTGTACTTCTCGTCCCAGAGGGCGTTCCAGGAAGTAGGTGTCTCCTGCACCTGATCCTTGTTGTATATCAGGACGAGATTATCGAACGTCACGCCAACGGCATTCACGCCCTCATAAATCGCCTGCGGATAGAGGTTCGGGATATGGGACGTGACGGAATCGTCCATGGGCGCGAACAGGCCCTCGTCCGTTGCGGCCTTCGCCACCGACACGTCCATGATGACGACATCGATCTGCGGGTCGGTCGCCTGCGCGCGGAGGGTACCCAGCATCTGGGCAGAATTCGGCATTGCATAGAATTCCACCGTGATGTCGGGATTGGCCTTCATGAAGGGCTCGACGACGGCCTTGACATAATTGTCCTGGAAGATGCCCGCATAGGCACTGAGGACGACAGTCTCCGCCATGGCCGTGGAAGACGCGGCGGAAAGAGCCAATGCCAAAAGGCTTGCTCGGGCTGCGTGTCTTATTTCGGTCATCAGATCTCCTCCTGTCCTTGAACCGAAGTTATTGCTTTGTGATCCCCTAAGCTTGCGTGGCCCCCTCCACGATTTTCGAGGCCCCGGAAATATCCGGCAGCTTCTCGCCCTTGTATAGGCGGTCGAGCAAGACTAGTTCGTTCTGCTGCATGCCGATGGCCTTGTCCGCCACCCATTCGGCCTGGGACGGATCGAGCACGAGAACGCCGCTTTCGTCGGCCACGATCGCGTCACCTGGCTTCACCATCTGTCCGCCGACCGAGACCGGCACGTTGATCGCGCCGTCGAGACCCAGGATCTTCGTGGTGATCGGAGAAGGACCGCGGCACCACATCGGCAGACCCACCCGCCGGATCTCCGAGAAATCCGTTGCCGGCCCGTCGATGGCCGCGCCGACGATGCCGCCGATCTTCATGGCGTGCGTCACCACTCCTCCCCAGCAGGCGTGCTTGTCATCGCCGCACCGGTCCACGACAATGAAATCACCCGGGCGCACCAGCTTGGTCAGATAGTGCAGAATGGTGGAGTCCGCATGCGGCAGGCGGACGGTGACGGCCGTGCCCGCCACGCGCTTTTCCGGCAGCACCGCTCGCAGCTCCCGGCTCAGGAACCCCGTGTGCAGAAAGTGGCCGACCGTGGCCGTCTCGACCTGTTCCAGTTTCCGGATGATCGCGGGGTCGATCGGCTCAGGCATCGGATTGACAATGAACATAAGAACCTCCAGTGGGCTCGTAACTTCTTGCGGCTGGCCCGCAATCCTCAGAGAACATGATGATTGGCGACGGGCACGTCGCGGCGGATCATCTCGACCCGCTGGAGATCGATCGTTGCCGTAGTCGTGCCGACACCATCGGAGCACTGGGCAATAATGTGGCCCCAGGGGTCGATGACCATCGAATGGCCCCAGCACCACTTCTTGCCATCCGCATGCGCACCGGTTTGTCCGACAGCGACGAAATAAGTCTGCGTTTCGATGGCGCGGGCGCGCGCCAGCACCTCCCAGTGATCCTTACCGGTCATCAACGTGAAGGCGGCAGGCAGGACGATGATGTCGGCACCCTTGTCGCGCAGAGCCCGGAACAGTTCCGGGAAACGGATATCATAGCAGATCGCGCAGCCGACGGTCGCATCGCCGACATTATAGGTGACGACCTCCGTGCCTCGCCCGATCGTGTCGGACTCGCGATAGGAAATTCCGCCAGGGGCATCGATATCGAACAAGTGGATCTTGCGATACTTGGCGATTTCCTCGCCATCGGGGCCGAACACGACGGTTGTGTTGTAATGTTGGTTTCCGGCCTTCTCGACCATCGAGCCGCAGTGCAGCGTCACGCCCAGCTCCTTCGCCAAAGCCCCGAAGCGCTGGTATGTCGGACCGTCGGGGAAATATTCGCCGTTTCCGTGTACCGCCTCGCGTCCCTCTCCCAGAAACACGAAATATTCCGGTAGCACGACCAGTGACGGTCTCTCTCTGGCCACCACCTCCCGCACCATGCGCTCGGCATCGTCCACGTTCTTGGCCTTGTCGGCCTGGCTGTTCATCTGAATAAGGCTGATCTTCATAGAGAGCTCCTCCAGTCTCTGGAGGAATTGTTGCCCGACGGGGAGAACCAAGACAAACGACAAAGGTTTTTCATGAGTGATAAGTAAAATTTATCAATCCCGTTTCTCCGGCTCTTGCATCGGCTGCACGCCGCTCCCGTCCGGCCGGCATCCACCTTTTGGATGAGGCGGGCTAGCTCTCCTGGGTGCTGCTGAAGGATACGTCCCGAGCGATCGTGGCGAGAATGGATGGGATCAGGTTGTCGGGATCGTCTGCAAAGGCCGCATGCATGGTAAGCGACGGAAAGTCGGGGGTCACGGCCAGCCGCTCCAGCTTCCCCGAAGCGATCATCGGCGCCACCATGTTCACCGGCAGCAGCGCGACGCCGACCCCGTCCAGGGCAAGCCGAAGCATGGCGGAGAGGGAATTGGAGTTCGACACGACAGGCGGCGTTACGCCCAGTTCCTCGAATTGCCGCAGAAGCCACGCATGCGGGATGCTGTTGCGTGAAAAGGTCAGCACGGGATAGGGGCAGAGATCCTTCAGGCACAGCTTTCGCCCGCCGAGCCCGAAGGATGATGCGGCAACCCACGCACACTCCATCGGAGCAAGCTCAATGTTCTTGATGCCGGGGCTGAGCACGGGCCCCATCAGGAGCGCAAGATCCACCCGCCGTTCGGTCAGCTCTCGCCCCACCGCAAGGGAGGTATCCACATTGAGGTCGATTGCCAGCGAGGGGAACCGCTCCTTTGCCTGCTCGATGAATTTGGGCAGCCAGGCATGAACGATGGAGTCGATCGTACCGATCGACAGTGTGGCGCGAATGCTCTGGGGATTGGCCACGGACATCCTGAATGTTGCGGCAGACTTCAGGAGCTCCTCAGCCGGCTGCAGCGCCCGCTGACCGACCGATGAAAGCCGCACGCCGCCCGGCACCCGGTCGAACAGCTCGCACCCGATCTCTGTCTCCAGTCGTGCGATCCGGTTCGAGACCGCCGCCTGTGTCGTGTTGAGCCGCTCCGCCGCAGCACGAAAGCTGCCGAGCCGCGCGACCCATACAAAGGTCTCGACAAATTTCAGGTTCATTCGCTCCTCCCCGAACCGTCCCCGGAGCGAGGATACCTTACCGCCGTGAAACAGTCCCGCCGCGAATTCGACAGTGGCTCTCGGTATGGGACAGGCCAGCCAGGATCGCCGGGCCCCGCCTCAGGGGCGGATTCTGACGGCATCCTCCCAGTCTGGCAGGACTGACGGGTAGAGCGTCACGACATCCGGATCATGACCGGGAAGGACCTCAGCCCCGGCCGCCATATATTCCCGCAGGAGGCGATATCCCTCCACGGTCGCCATGTAGTCGGCAAACATGGGAAACACCTGTTCATCGCTGAGATAGCGACGCAGGTGGACGGCGTCCGAGGCGATGACCAGGGGGCGTTTGCCGTCCACGATCAGGATCTGCAAGCCGCGGGAATGCCCGCCGACAAGCTTTGCGTGAAGTCCGGGATAGAGGATGTAGTCTCCATCGTGGAACACCACTCGCCCCTTGTAGACCAGTTCCACCGCCGTCGTGACGTCGGTGGCGGAGAATGGCTTGCGCATGCGTGCGTGGCACATGCATCGCCCCGTCGCGTAGTTCATCTCCGCGTCCTGAAGATGGACCGTCGCGTTCGGAAAATGCGACAGATTTCCCGCATGGTCGTAATGCAGATGCGTGAGGAAAATGTCCGTCACCATTTCCGGCACAATACCCAACCGCGCGAGCGCCTCCACCGGGTGATGCTTCATAATCCGCCCCCTGCGGGCTCCTTCCTCGCGTTCGAAACCGGTATCGACGAGGACGATCCGATCCCCATTGCGGCAGACCCAGATGAAATAGTCCAGGGCGCCCTCCGCGTCATGCGGATCGGGATCAAGCAGTTGCTGGCATACCGGACGGCCAGCACCTCCCATTCCGTATTTCCTGCCCCGCGCTGTTGTGCCATTTCATCCCCTTGCATCAGGCTCATCATTCCCGACATCCCTCCACCCTGGAGCTCAGAAAAGATGTCTCATATTATCAGACAATATGATAATGTACGTAGCATCGGCATTAACGATTTGTCCATCTGCTCACACTCCTCCAAGGAACTTTGATGTTTGCTGATTGGGAAAACTTTCGGGTCCAGCTGTCATGAACTTGCCTGATTTCAAGCTGTCGAAGCAGCGTTCCACCCTCCGCCACCTTGTCGTTGAGAAACTCCGCGAGCTGATTGCCACCGGCCATTTCCGGCCCGGAGATCGGCTGGTTGAGCGTGAGCTGTGCGAAGTTCTCGACGTGAGCCGCACCTCGGTGCGAGAGGCGCTGAGGCAACTCGAGGCAGAAGGACTGATCCGGACCGAGCCGCATCGCGGGCCAATGGTGAACCGTATTACGCTGGAAGAGACGGAGCAGCTCTTTCGGGTGCGAGCACTTCTGGAAGGCTTCTGCGGCGCGGAGTTTGCGCTGAGGGGCACGGATGAGGAGCTGGCGGCATTCGATCAGGCGGTTGCCGAATTCGCCAGAGCCGCGAGAGCCTCTGCGGGAACGCAGACGTTAGTCGCCTGCAAGGCCGAGCTTTACCGGTGCATGATCAAAGGCGCGCGGAACGTATTCGTCGAAGGCATGCTGACGTCCCTGCACAACCGGATCAATCTGCTCCGGGCGACCACCATGATGCAGCCCGACCGTCTCCCGCGAAGTGTTGAGGAGATCGAGGAAATCAACGCAGCAATCCAGGCCCGTGATGTGGAGCGAGCACGTCAGGCATGTATCAACCATGTCGAACAAAGCGCCAAGGTGGCGCTGAAGGTTCTGCAAGACGGCAGCCACCTGCAAAATCCACTTGAGTGATTGTAATACAATCTGTACATCATACGAGAAAGAGCAACGAAGCTCGATTCTCGGGGAGGTACAGATTGAGTTCGGACCGGGCAGGCGTCGAAAAGGAGGTCGCATTCATCGGGCTGGGCAAGATGGGACTGCCGATGGCGTCCAATCTTCTTGCCAAAGGCTTCACCGTGACCGGTTTTGATCTTTCCGCCCAGGCGCGCGACGAGTTCGTGACCAGGGGTGGCCGGTCGGCAGACAGCGCGCGCGCTGCCGCCGCAGGTCACAAGGTCATCATCACCATGCTGCCGACCTCGGCAATCGTGATGGACTGCCTGATCGGTTCAGGGGATGCGGTGGCAGACGTGCCCGCAGGGGCACTCGTCATCGACATGAGCTCATCCGTGCCGGGCGACACCCTGAAACTTGGCGCCGAGCTCGAAAAGCGCGGCATTTCTCTCGTCGATGCACCAGTATCGGGCGGTGTCACGCGCGCCATTTCCGGCCAGCTCGCAATCATGGCTGGCAGCGAGCACGTTGACCGCGCCCTGCCCTATCTCGAGGCAATGGGTTCCCGGATCTTCCGGACCGGCAAGCTTGGGTCCGGCCATGTCATGAAGGTCCTGAACAATTACGTCTCCGCCGCCGGCGCCTTGGCAACGATGGAGGCGCTGATCCTCGGCCGTGATTTCGGCCTGGACGAGGAGCTTATCACCGTCATCCTCAACGCTTCTACCGGCAGAAACAACACCACGGAACGGAAGGTCAAGGAGTTCATCCTCTCCAAGAGCTGGGCTTCCGGTTTCGAGATGGCGCTGATGTCTAAGGACGTCAGCATTGCCGCGGCCCTGTCGCGCGAAATGGGTCTCAACCTCGAGATGCTGGCCGAAACGGAGAAAGCCTGGCAACAGGCAACCGCACTGCTGCAGCAGGGGGCCGACCACACCGAAATCTATCGCTACGTCGATCAGGTTTCCCATGCACGGAAGTAGCCTCGAGGATCTTGCGAAGCGTCTGGAAGCCGCATCCACCGATGCAGAAATCCGGCGGCTATCGCCGGGCCTGCGCTGCTCCCTGAGGATCGCGTCAGGGCAGGACTCCATCTCGATCGTGATTGACGAGGGTAGTGTTCGCGTGGCGCGGGATGATCACCCCGGCGATCTGGCACTGACCGTGCCGCCTTCCGTCCTGGCGCGGATGTTCCAGGTTCCGCCGGCGCCCCGCCATCAAGGCTTCACGGCCTTGCAGATCGCCAACCCGGAGGTTCGGTTTGATGGCGACCCGCTGCTCGTGGCGCAGGCCCGCGCGGCTCTCGAGCGCATGTTCGAGCTGGCCTTGGCTGCACCTGTGAGTGAAGCTGAACCGCGCGCCCGGATGCTGTCGCAAGTGAGCGGCCGGTATGACCGCCTGGCCTGCGCTGACGGGGATTACGAGGTCTACAGCGATGTCGCCGGAGATGAATCCCTTACCCCGCTCGTGTTCCTGCACACGGCTGGCGCCGATGCCCGGCAGTACCAGGCACAGCTCGCCGATGTGGAGCTGGCTCGCCGTTTCCATCTCTATGCTCCGGACATGCCCTTCCACGGCCGTTCGCTCCCGCCTCTCAGCTGGGACGGGGCTGCCTACCGCCTGGATGGGAAATGCTACGTTGACTGGGTGTGCGCCTATCTGGACCAGGTGGTCGGCCGGCCGGCCATCCTTGCCGGATGCTCCATGGGAGCGGCGGTCACATTGCTGGTGGCCGCAAGCCGGCCGGAATTGCTGCGTGGCGTTATAGCGATCGAGCCGCCATTCCAGTCAAAAGGCCGCATCAACCGGGGCCAGAACGACGTGGCCGTCCACGCCGGGCTGCACAATGGTGCCTTCATCCGGGGCCTGATGTCGCCCACCTCACCGGAAGCCTGTCGGCGCCGCGCCTCCTGGATCTACTCTCAGGGAGGTCCGGGCGTGTACCAGGGTGATCTCCAATTCTACAGCGTCGAGTTTGATGGCGCCCACACGGCGCCTCAGGTCCCGTCCCGGGATCTGCCCGTCGCCCTGTTGTCAGGAGGTTATGACTATTCCGCGACGCCCGAGGATGGCCGCCGATTGGCAGACCTGATGCCCGGCTCGCGCCAGTTTGTCATGCCGGAGCTCGGCCATTTTCCGATGACCGAGCATCCGGATCTGTTCGCCGGATATCTGGAGGAAGCTCTCGCCTTTATCGGCAATGCGGCGTGAGGGAAAGACCCGCCGCTGATGCTTAATTCGAGAGTTTGATAACACTGAAAAGGAAAAACAGATGACATCACAGACCATGCGTCCAGATGGCACCCCGGCAGGTGAACGGTTCGAAGCCGGCCTGAAAACCCGCCGCGAGGTGCTCGGTCCGGAATACGTCGATGCAGCTGTCCAGAAGGCGACCGAATACAACTGGCCGATGCAGCAGCTCGTAACGGAGTATTGCTGGAACGAGGTCTGGAACCGCCCCGGACTGTCGCGTCGCGACCGCTCGATCCTGAACCTTGGCATGATTTCCGCGCTCGGTCGCCATCATGAGCTGCGTCTGCATGTCCGCGGCGCAATCAACAATGGCCTCACCAAAGAGGAAATCCGCGAAATCATGCTGCAGGTTGCAATTTACTGCGGTGTTCCGGCCGGCATCGACAGCTTCCGCACGGCCCAGGAGGTCTTTGCGGAAATGGGCATCTGATTTGCGCCCGCACGATCGGTAACGGGCGTTCTTTGAGGGAGGAAACGCGAATGACCAGGAATTCCAAGAGTATTGAACTTTCCCGCCGGCAAGTGCTGGCGGGCACCGCAGGTGCTCTGCTTGCCACGCCGTTTATCGCGCGCAGCGGGTTCGCCGCGGACACCGTAAAGGTTGGCGTCATCCAGCCTCTGTCTGGCGCCAATGCGCAGTTCGGCATCAACTCGCGCAACGGCATAGAGCTCGTTGTCGAGGAGATCAACGCAGCCGGTGGCGTCAAGTCTCTCGGAGGAGCCAGAATTGAGCTTGTCGTCTCCGATGCGACGTCGAACCCGACCCAGGCGGCGACCGTGGCGCAACGCATGCTGTCGCAGGACCGCGTCTGCGCCGTCCTGGGCGCATTTGCGTCCTCGCTGACACTTGCCATTTCAGAAGTCACCGAACGCCGTGGCGTCCCGCTCCTGACGATGTCTTTCGCCGATCAGGTCACCGGCCGCGGCTTCAAGAACATCTTCCAGGTCGTGTCCAAGTCATCGGCACTGGGCGACGCGACCGTTACCCATACGCTTGATCTCGCGCGCAAGGCGGGCCATGAGATCAAGAAGATTGCCATCATGTACGAAGATACCGCCTACGGCACCTCTCAGGCCGAAGGCCTGCGGAAATCGGCGGCTGCCAATGGCATCGAAGTCGTGATGGACGAGGCCTATCCGCTCGGCATCACCGACGTGTCGCCGCTCATCAACCAGCTCCGCCGCACGGATGCCCAGGTGGTTTTCCCCGTTTCCTACCTCAACGACAGCCTCCTGATTATCCGTAATATGCGGCAGCAGGGCATCAACCTGCCGACGGTGGGCGGCGCAGCCGGCTACATCATCCCCGACTTCCGCAAGGGTCTTGGCGATCTCGCGGACAACGTTCTGTCCATTTCGCCTGCCGCCTATGACCAGGCACCGGAATATACGGAGCGCTTCCGCCAGAAGTACGGTTACTTCATGGTCCATGAGGCGCAGGAACATGCGGCCTGCATGGGCGTCCTGTATTCGGCCCTGGAAAAGGCGGCATCCACCGACCCGGCAGCCCTGCGCGAGGTCATGGCCAGCGAGACCTTTGACGAGGGGTGGGCCACGGTCATGTCCGGCGGCAAGATCAAGTTCGATGAGACCGGCCTCAACATCCACGCGGTCCCCATGATGGTCCAGTGGCGCGGCGAGGAACTCGTGACCGTTGCCCCGGCGGAGTACGCCAAGGCGGAGGCCATCTGGCAGAGCTAGCCTGCAGCACAATCACCCAAAACAAAAATGAAGACGACCGAGATCTCTCTCGGTCGTCATTTAAGGGGAGAGAGACGTGCGGATCCTGATGACTCTGTTGCAGACCCTGGTCGACGGGGTTCTGATTGGCGGTGTCTATGCCGTCTTATCGGTGGGTCTGAGTCTTGTTTTCGGCGTGATGCACATCGTCAATTTTGCGCACGCCGAATTCATGATGATCGGAATGTTCATAGGCTGGGCATGCTGGGCCTATTTCGGTCTGGATCCCATGTTGGGAGCCTTCGTGGCCCTGGCCGTCACGTTCGTGTTCGGAATGGTCCTGCAGCGCCTGCTGATCAAGCCGATCCTGGGTGCGCCGCAGGTGTCCCAGATCTTTCTGACAGTGGGGCTGCTGTTCGTTCTCGAGAACGCCGCGCTGATGACCATGGGGGCGGAATATCGCTCGGTCACGACCCCCTACCAAACGCAGTCGATCACCCTCCTGACGGTTGGTTCCGAGCGTATCCTGATCGGTCTCGACAAGGCCTACGCCTTTCTCATGGCTCTCCTCTCCGGAGGTGCGATCTGGCTCTTCCTGAACAAGACCCGTCTGGGTACCGCCATGCGCGCGACCTCGCAAAACCAGATGGCGGCCAAGCTGATGGGCGTGAACACCAATCTCATGTACGCCGTCGCCTTCGGCCTCGGTGTCGGCACGACAGCCTTCGGTGGCTCCGTCGTCCTTCCCTACATCACTGTGTCGCCTTCCGTAGGGTCCGGTTTTGCAGTCCTGATGTTTACGGTTGTCGTCCTCGGCGGGCTCGGCTCGGTAACGGGCGCGATCATCGGCGGCATCGCCGTGGGCGTGATCCAGTCCTTCTCAGCACTGCTGCTTCCCATCCAGTTGCAGAACCTCGCCCTCTTTACCGTCTTCATCCTGACGCTCGCACTGATGCGGGAGGGCATCATGGGAAAGAGGCGCTCATGACCCGCTATTCTCCACTGTCTCTTGCTTTTCTGGCGGCTGTCATAGCCGCGCTCATCCTCCTGCCGCTGGGCATGGACCCCAATGGCTACCTCCTGCGCATCATGTGCCTCATGCTGCTCTTCGGCGGCCTGGGCCAGGCCTGGAACCTGGTCGGCGGCCTCGCGAACCAGATCTCGCTCGGCCACGCCGCCTATTTCGGCATCGGCGCCTACAGCTCGACGATCTTGTTCAACCAGTTTGACATATCGCCGCTGATCGGCGCCGTGGTCGGCATGGCCCTGGCTGCGGTCTTCGCCCTGATCCTGTCCCTGCCAACGCTTCGGCTGAGAGGTCACTACTTTGCCCTGGCCACGCTGGCGGCTGGCGAGGTGGCGCGCGTGATCGCCAACTCCTGGACGTCCCTCACCGGTGGTCCTGTCGGCATTTCGGTCTCCTATCGGCCAGACCAGAGCTGGTGGATGCTCCAGTTCCAGACCGTGCTGCCAAACTACTATCTCTTCCTGGCAACCTTCCTGATCATCTCCCTGGTTTTCTGGCTGGTAAAGAACTCGGCCTTCGGCTACCGGCTGCGCGCCATCAAGGAAAATGAGACCGCGGCCGAGGTCATTGGTGTAAACACCTACCGCGTCAAGCTGATGGCCTCGCTTCTGTCGGCGGTTTTCACGGCGGTGCTGGGGACGCTCTATGCCCAATTCCAGTTCTTCTTTGATCCGGACACCATCTTTGGCCTTGCCGCCTTCTCGGTAAAGATGGCCCTGATCGCCATTCTTGGCGGTGTCGGAACGGTGTTCGGCCCATGGGTCGGCGCCCTGGTGATCATCCCCTTGGAAGAAATGGCCAACTCCTATCTGGGCAATTCGCTGGCGGGCCTGTCTCAGTTTGCCTACGGCGTGCTGCTGATCATCGTCATCCTGATCAATCCGCACGGTCTCATTCCCCTCATGCAGTCCATGAAGGCAAAGGTCCTCGGGAGGAGAGCATCGTGACTGAACCGCTTCTTCAGCTGAAGAATGTCACGCGCCGCTTCGGCGGCCTGGTGGCAAATTCGGGGATCTCCTTTGACGTCCGCAAGGGGGAGATCATCGGTCTGATCGGCCCCAACGGGGCAGGCAAGACGACCCTGTTCAACATCCTCGTCGGGATCTACCCGCCAACCGAAGGTGAAGTGATCTTTGACGGCCGCAGGATAAACGGCCTGAAGCCCCATAAGATTGCCAAGGCTGGCCTGACAAAGACCTTCCAGAACGTCGCCCTGTTCGCCGAGTCGAGCGTGCTTGACAACGTTGTGACCGGCGGCCTTCTGCACCTGAAACTGTCGGAAGCCCGCGACTTCGCAATGACAACGCTCGACCGCGTGGGGATCGGCCACATCGCGCACAAGAAGGCTGGAGACCTGTCGTTCCCCGAACGGGCAAGGGTGGAGGTTGCCCGCGCCCTGTGCACCTCGCCGAAACTGCTTCTGCTCGATGAGGTCATGGCAGCCCTGACCCCCGCCGAGATGGAGGAGATCATCGATCTCGTTCGCGGCCTGCGTGATGACGGCATGACGTTCATCGTCGTCGAACATCACATGAAGGCGGTCATGAAGCTGTGCGAGCGCCTGATCGTGCTCAACTTCGGCCAGCTCATTGCCGATGCCACGCCGGAGGAAGTCACCAGAAATGAGAGAGTGCTGGAGGCCTATCTGGGCTCCAACTTCTCTGCCGAACGGGAGGTTCACTGATGGCACCCAACGCGTCAGACATACTGTTGGACGTCAAGAGCCTGACGGGTGGATACGGAGATCTTCCCGTTCTTCATGACGTGTCGCTGCATGTGAAGGCACGGGAGTTCGTGGCCGTAATCGGTACCAATACCGCCTGGAAAAGCACCCTGCTGCGCGCCATCTCCGGCCTTCTGCCGAGGCGGGCCGGCCAAATCGTCTTCGACGGAAAGGACATCAGCAGGCTGGAAGCCCACCAGATCACCGCCCTGGGAATTGCCCATGTTCCGGAAGGTCGTCATGTCTTCGTCGACATGACCGTGGAAGAGAACCTGTTCATGGGCGCCTATGCTCGCCGGGATCCCAGAGGAGCACGGGATTCGCTGGATAAGGTCTATGCACTTTTCCCGCGCCTGAAGGAGCGGAGAAACCAGCTGGCCGGGTCCATGTCTGGCGGCGAACAGCAGATGGTCGCTGTCGGGCGTGGCATGATGCTGGAACCCAAGCTGCTGATCCTCGATGAGCCGAGCCTTGGACTGGCGCCTATGGTGGTGGAGGAAATGCATAGCCGTTTCCAGGAGATCCACAAGTCCGGCGTTACGGTTCTTCTCGTGGAACAGAACATTTCGCTCGCCCTGCACTGCGCCGAGCGGGCCTACGTCATGTCTTCGGGCCAGATCGAGTTCGAAGGCACGGCGTCGGAACTGCTTCACGACGAGCGTATCAGGCGTGCTTACCTGGGAGTTTGACGTTGGCAGGCAGGAGGAAGTGACCTGCTGGCCATTTTTGTCGAAACTGCTTGAATGCATCTCGTTCTGGTTTGACGAGGAAAGAGACCATGACCAAGCCTTGGAAAGCAGCGGTCGCACAGATCGCTTCCGTCCCTGACGATTCCGTTGCCACTGCGCACAAGGCCGCCGAAGTCATCCGGCGTGCGGCACGAGAAGGTGCTCGCCTCATCGTGTTCCCGGAAGCCCTTCTTGGCGGCTATCCGAAGGGGGCTTCCTTCGGCTGCCCGGTTGGCGTGCGCAAGCCCGAAGGACGCCAAGCCTTTCATCAATACTATAACGCCGCGATCGATCTGAACGGGGAAGAAGTCAGCATCATCGCCGAAGCCACGGCGGAGACCGACACCTTCATAGTGATTGGCTGCATCGAGCGTGACGGCGGGACACTTTATTGCACGGCCTTGTTCTTCGACGGCGCCCGCGGCCTGATCGGCAAGCACCGGAAGCTGATGCCGACCGCAGGCGGGCGGCTCATTTGGGGCTTCGGAGATGGCTCGACCATGCCGGTCTTCGAGACGCCCCTGGGACGCATCGGCGCCGTCATCTGCTGGGAGAACTACATGCCGATGCTGCGTATGCACATGTACTCCCAGGGCATCAACATCTATTGCGCCCCAACAGCGGACGACAGGGACACCTGGCTTCCTTCCATGCGGCACATCGCCCTCGAGGGCCGTTGCTTCGTCCTCACCGCATGCCAGTACATCACGCGCGGCGCCTTTCCTGCCGATCACGAGTCTGCTCTCGGAGATGAGCCGGACACTGTCATGATGCGCGGCGGCAGTGCGATCATCAACCCGCTCGGCAAGGTTCTCACAGGACCGGACTTCAGCGGGGAGACGATCCTTTATGCCGACATCGACCTTGCCGAAGTCGCCCGGGGCAAGTTCGACTTCGATGTCGTCGGTCACTACGCGCGGCCCGACATCTTCCAGCTCCATGTCGACGATCGTCCAAAGAATGCCGTCAATCGCCTATCACAAAGAGAAAAGTAATGATCGTCTCAAGCTTCTGCAGGCCGAGGATGAAAGCCGGTCTTGATCGATTTTCTGGCAAGAACCGCACCATCCGTCCTTGAACCTCCCTTCTTGCTGCTTGTGGCTGCAGCATCGTACCAAGGCTGCCCGAAATGCTCCTCCCGGGGCAGCCATGTGTCCCGTGCGCGAGGCGCGGAAGCTGCCGCAGCGGCAGGGCGCGACCTGATGTCCGAGATCGACGTGCCGAAGCCCGCCGTCTCCCGCACATCCGTCCTCAACGCCGGTTTCTGCTTCGCCCATGACCGTCCCGGCACTCTGCCCTGCCCCCGCTTCCGGGCGAGCACACGGAGGATTTCCCTGGCAAACTCGGCCTGACTTCCTGACCGTTGTCGCATCCGCCTCGCGCTGCAGGCGGATGCTGGATCGGCTTCGGCTCAGAGGCTCAGGCGCAGGCTGCGCTCGCGTGCGCAACCCTCTGGGAAATCACAGCACAGACGATGAGCTGCATGAGGTGAAACACCATGATGGGGATGACGATGAGGGAAATGTCCTGCCCTCCGAAGAGAATTCCCGCCATCGGGATGCCGGTTGCCATGCTCTTGGTGGAACCGACGTAGACAAGCGCCAGACTGTCCTCGCGCGGAAGCCGGAGCATCTTTCCGGTTCCGAGCGACACCACCAGCACGAGCGTCAGCAGGACAGCGCAGAAGCCGACAATGATCGTCAGCATCGCAGGTGAAATGAGATCCCACACGCCATTCACCCTGCCAGCCGAAAAGGCCGCATAGACGATGAGCAATATGGACCCGCGGTCCACGATCATGGTCGGCAGTCTGTAGCGGTTGAGAAACCCCGCAAGCAGCGGACGGCAGAGCTGGCCTGCCACGAATGGCAGCAGGATCTGCTGGCAGATCTTCCAGATCGCCGAGGAGTCGATGCCGAACTCCGAGCGGCTGGCAATCACCATCGAGAAGAGCAGCGGCGACAGGACGACCCCGAGAAGGTTGGACAGCGACGCCGCGCAGATGGCGCCAGCCACGTTCCCCCGCGAGATCGACGTGAAGGCAATCGAGCTCTGGACGGTGGATGGCAGGCAGCCGATGTAAAGGAAACCGATGCTGACCGCAGCCGGCAGCAGGCTCGCCGTCAGCGGGCTGAATGAGACGGTGAGAACGGGGAACAGCAGGAACGTGCAGGCCAGGCAGAGGGATTGGAGGGGCCAGTTGATCAAACCCTGGGCGATCGTGGAAGTGGAGAGCTTCGCGCCATAGAGAAAGAAAAGAAGTGCCACGGCCCAGTATGTGACAGTGCCGAGCGCAGCGGCAGCCGCACCTCTCGCGGGCATGATCGCCGCAAGGACGACGCAGCCGATCAGGGCCAGCGTGTACCAGTCAATTCCGACACGCTTGACGGAGGACAGGATCTTGGCCAGTGGCATTTCTTCTATTTCTTTCTTTGAGCGGCCCCGAAAGAGACCGGGCCGGATTCCCGGCCCGGAACCGCGACAATTGACCGGTGGGAGCGGCCCGCACCCTAAGGAACCGGATCGCTCTGGAGAAGGGTGTAGTCGGCTGTGTCCAACGATGGATGGGGCGCCCCGGCTGAAAAGGAGCTGGTCCCCTGACCGCTCGCGCCGGTACCTAGCCTTCCAGCCTGGCAATCACCGCGATGGGAGCCTTGCCGGGGGGGCATTGATGCTCGGTCCCGCCCGAAATGAAAACAGCCGATTCCCCAAGCACGGCAGCTATTGCCCCCGAAAGTGCGGCACGAGCGTGGCGCTCGGCATGGATATCGGCATCGGACAGCATGGTCGTTCGCCTTCCTAGTATCTGCCCCGCCGGTTCCGCCTTGGCGAACATGGCTGCAATTCTCCCCGATCCTGCGTCGGCATGCGCGGCTGCGATGCCCTTCGCATCGCAGACATTGTCAAGCACGGCGTGCCCGATGCGGAAGGCACTCCCGGCGCTTGCGCTGTTTCCGAACAGCACGACCTCGATCTCGGCCACCTCGCCCCCGACGGAGGTCGAAGCAACGCTCGAATAGAGCGACTGGTCACGATGAAGGGTTTCTTCGGTCACCGCCTGCGCGGGCACCTCACCCAGGGCAGTCGCTACGCCGAGTGCCAGAGCGCCCCGCCCCATCGGCTTCGACGCATTGGGGTCGGCATTGATGACCTGCTTGCCGCGTGCCCTGGCATCGGCAATGCGGGCCGGTGTCAGCAGCGGCCCCTTCACTTGCACGTAGTGCACGTCCGCCGGCGAGGTTATGCCTGCGTCCCGCATCGCTGCCTGCACGGCTTCCGCCGACAGTTCGACCTGCGTCAGCGTGCCGATTTCCTCGGGTAGCACCACGCGGCTGCGACCGATTCCGAGCGTCAGGCTCGGCCCGTTGCCGTTTCCGCCGGACTTGCGGGAGAACACCGTGGCATGCGGGGAAATCACCCCCTCGCAGCCGCCCGACCAGATCAGGGTCACCCGCGCGGTCACCTCTTCCACGCTTTCGCCCGTGAAGCCGGCAATGCACCTGGCCACGGAAAGCGTGGCCAGCGCGCGGGTAAAGTCGTTTGCCCCGCCATTCCCCTCGGTCTTGCCGATCACCGCGACAATCTCGCGGGGATCGAGGAGACCGCCGCCGATCAGCGCCGCAAGACCGGACACGTCGTCCGGGGACACCATAAGAATGCGATCAACGCCAATGCTCATCGATGCCTTCCTCAGGTATCCAGGGCGGAGAGATCGCGGGTCTTCCAGCTTTCCAGCCCGCGCAGATAGGTGGAGGAATCCTGGAGGAACAGGCGGCACTCCACGCTGGAGGACAGACGGTCGATCCCGTAGCGGATGCCCGACAGGCCGATACTCAGCAGGCCCATGGAAAGCTGTGCACCCCGCGCGAAGTTGAACACCTGGTCATGCCAGGTCCTGGCCATACCGGGCTTCGGGCAGAAGGTGAAATCCTTCTCGAGCCAGGGGGCCCGCTCCAATCCGTTCCCGGGCAGATCTGCCGGAGGCTCGAACATGTCGGCCCAGACGGCGATCTCGTCCAGCTTGTCTGCCAGCGACGGCACGGCCGTCAGGTCGAGCGTGTATCCCGTGCCGAGGATCAGGAAGTCGGCCTCATAGACCCCCTCGGGCGTGGTGACGGTCAGCTTTCCGCCATCATGGCTCACCGTGTTCCAGCCCTCTCCGGGATGAATGGTGAGATTGGGCAGCGACTTGGCGAGTCTCAGTGTGGCAACCGGCGGCCCGCCCTTAATCGTCCCCGTTGTCTTGGCGAAGAGCCACTTCTTTTCTGGCGGAAGGTCCGCATAGTGGGCGATGTAGCCGCTGAACTCGCCCCACGTTCCCGGATTGACCGAGATGAGCTCCTTCATGCGGTGAAAGATGTGCGTGTCCGCACCCGCCTGCGCCGCCTTGATGGCATTGTCGTAGGCGGAGGCACCGCCGCCCAGCACCAACACCTTCTTGCCCTTGAGCGTGTCGAAGCTGATGTCATCCTGCGTGTGCGCGTAGAGATCCTTCGGGACGTCGGGCCCGATCATGGAAGGGATGTGACGCTTGCCGTTGCCTTCGATGCCGGTCGCCAGGACCAACGTTCGGGCATAGAGAACGTAGGGGCCCTCAGGTCCGGTGAGCCGCACCGCGATGAGCCCGCTGGCATCCTGCGAGAACCCCTCGAACCGGGTCTCGTTCCTGACCGGAATGCCAGCCACATTGCGGAACCATGCGAGATACGCATGCCAGTCGGCCGTCGGCACCTTGTAGAGCGACTGCCAACTGCCGTAACCGTTCTGTACTTCGTACCAGGCGCGGAACGAAAGCGACGGGATGCCGTACTCAATGCCGCCATTGTCCTTGTGCGTGCGCAGTGTCTGCATCCGGGCATAGGTGCCCCAAGGGCCTTCGCGGCCCTCCGGCTCGGCGTCCACCACCAGAAGGTTGTGGATCTGCCGCCGCTTGAGCGCATGGGCCGAGCCTAGGCCCGCCTGCCCACCGCCGACGATCAGGACATCAAGCGCAATGCTCCCGTCGGGCGCGACATGCGGCAGGCACCAGTGCTTCGCCGGATAGCGGGCAATGTTCATCTCCCGCAGCGCATGGGCTGCAAGCTCGTCGAGATCCTTGGGCAGCTGCGCCCTGCCATCGGCAAAGGCGCTTTCGTCTAGGTAGGACACGTCTGGCATCATGCCTGCGACCTCGGCCGGATCGGGTATAATGGAGGTCAAGGCTGAAGGGAGTTCCATGGTATGCAACCTTCGTTCGCTGCTTCTTGTACTTAGCGGCCCGCCCAGTGCACGAAGCGCCGTTCAAGCAGGAAGAGTGTGAGATTGATCGTGTAGCCCAGCAGTCCAGCGCAGAAGATGGCGGCATACATGCCAGGCATGTTGAAGAGCTGCTGCTCCTCGAAGATGCGCAAACCGAGGCCATCGACGGAACCGAGCAGCATCTCGGCCGTGATCATCAGCACCAGTGCCAGAGTCGCGCCCATGCGCAGGCCGATGAATGTTTGCGGCAGGGATTCGAGCAGTACGACGACCATGCGCTGCCAGGCGGGGGCACCCATCACCTTGGCCGCCAGGACGCGCGTCTTGCGTGCGTTCATCACGCCGTAGGCCACGTTGAAGATGATGGCGAGCGACGCACCGAAGGCGCCGATGTAGACCTTGGTCATGTCCCCGACGCCGAACAGTAGCAGGAACAGCGGGAAGATGGCCGATGCCGGAGTGGAGCGGAAGAAGTCGATGATGAACTCGACGGAGCGATAGAACTTTTCGGACGCCCCGAGAATGACCCCGATGGGGATGCCGATGGCGCTGGCGAGAGCGATGCTCATGGCCGCACGCTGCACGGTCTTGCCGAAGTCGAAGGCCAGGCGGCCGCTTTCAAACAGTCCCGTGTGCAATGCCGACAGGGTCGTGGCGGGGGACGGCAGCAACACCGGGTCGATGACCTCGCCGATCACCGCTGCCTGCCAGATGGCGACGAGTCCAACCACGCCGAAAAACGGGCGTAGACGATCGAGAGTCTTCTGGTTCATAGGCGCACCTGCTGCTGGAAGATGTCAAGGCAATGACCTTTGACGCGGTTGAATTCGGCGTCAGCGAGCGTCAGGGCGTTGCGCGGACGGGGAACGTCCACTCCCGGGAAGTCGACGACGCGGGTTGGGGCGCGCGAGAGCAGGAGAACCTGGTCGGCCAGGTACACCGCCTCATCGAGGTCATGCGAGACGATAATGGTCGTCGTGCCGGTCTCTATGAACATGCGCTGCAGTTGGTCGCGCATGAATAGCGTCATCTCATAGTCGAGAGCCGAGAACGGTTCGTCAAGGAACAGGATTTCGGGCTCGACGATCAGCGCGCGCAGGATCGATACGAGCTGCTGCTGCCCGCCGGACATCTGGTAGGGATACTGCTGGAGGTTCAGACGCACGTCGAACCGCTTCACCAGTGCCTCCACGCGGGCATTGCGCTCGGCCTTCGGCACTTTCATGAAGCGCAGGGGATAGGCGATGTTGTCCCAGGCGCTCATCCAGGGGAACAGGGCATCCCGGTAGTTCTGGAACACGTAGCCGAAACGGATCTCGTTGATCGTCTGGCCGTCAAACAGGATCTCGCCCTCGTCCACCGGAATGAGACCGGCGATCATGTTGATGAGCGTCGACTTTCCGCACCCGTTGGGGCCGAAGATCGAGATGAATTTGCCGCGCGGCAGGTCGAGATCGAACTTCTCGTAGATCGTCCGGTCGCCGAACCGCTTGGTGAGCCCCCGCACGGTGACGTGCGGGCGCTTGTTTCCCGAGGAATGCCTGGCGACATCCCCCTGATCGACAGGCACGCCATCGATCGTCCTTACAGCGAGGGAAGCCACCATGGGAGCCTCACTTCACGATAAAGGGACGAACGTCGACGGCGCCCGGAATGGTGCCGATCTGGACAGAGAAGTCGATGTACTTCTGGAAGTTGTCGATGTCCTCTTCCGAGACGTCGGACAGCTTGGAGAACAGCACCAGCGGCACCTTCTGCACGATTTCCTCGGAAATCGGCGTGTACTTGAGCAGGGCCTTGCGGGCCTCTTCCGGCTTCTCGTGGATGAAGTCGATCGCCTCGTCCCAGGCTGCCATGTAGCGCTTCGCAACCTCGGGGCGCTCCTTCAGGAACTTCGCCGAGATGGCGCCACCACCCATGTAGGCATTCGCCTTGGGATCGCCGAGCACGACGCTGGCGACGATGCCCGCCTTCAGCGTGTGCGCCACGCCTTCCTCATTCATGATCGTGGCATTCGGCTCCAGCGTGTAGGCGCCGTCATACTGGCCGGACTTCAGCACGTTGATGTGCTGGCCCGTGTCGAGCTGATCGAGCACGTAGTCGCCTTCCTGCAGGCCGGCTGCCGTAAGCGCGGCCTTGGCGAGCGTCGCGTTGCCCACGCCCGGAGCAGTCACCAGCTTCTTGCCCTTGAAGTCCGCGAGCGTCTTCACGTCCACGCCTTCGCGGACGACGAACTGCTCCATACGGTGGTTGTCGCTCTGAGCGTTGAGCGAAATGTAGTTGATCGAGCCGGGCTTCACGTAGTTGCCGGCCATGCCTTCGACGGCGAGCATGACGGCTGCCGCATCGATCTGGTTCGCGACCAGCGAGCTCTGAAGATTCGAGTTCACTGGGATCACGGCACCTTCGATCTCGATGTCGTGCTTCTCGAACAGGCCCTGTTCAAGCGCGACAAAGAATGGCAGCTGCGTGGCACCGGTCCCGTAGCCGACAACGACCTTGTCAGCCGCGAAGGCGCTGGCGCCCAGAGCCGCAAGCATCGTTCCTGCGAGGAGAATCTTCTTCATGGATACCCGACCTTTCCCATTCTGGCCCGGGCTATGTCCTTTTTGGCTCCGGGCTTCGTTCGTCCCATGGTTGGCAGGTCGAGACGGAAAAGAAAAATTGCTTCCCCTGAACGACTTATAAGCTCAACTTATGCTCCTCACATGGTCACGGTGAAGGGAATGCCCAATGCCTCGAACATGCTGGCCTTCACGCGCGCACTGTCGCGAATGGCCACCATGAACCTGGATGTGATGCGCGGCAGCGGGCGGCGGCGCGAATAGAACAGCGCGAAGGCAATCGGCTCCTGCGGTTCGAACCGCGCCAGATGGAAGCTATCGAACATCGCCTCCGGCACCGTCAGCGGATGCAGGACCGCCACCGCTCCGCCGTGCTGCACGAGGCTGAGCGCAGAGATCGACTGGTTGGTCGTGATCAGACTCTGGTTAGCCAGCGCATCGTGCAGAATCCGCTGCATGTTGAGCGTCGCGCCGATGTGATGCTCCACCACCGCGACCGTGTGTCCCACCAGCTGCCGAAGGTCGATATGCTTGTGGACAGCGAGCGGGTGATCCTTCCGCATCACGCAAATGAGCTCGGTTTCCAGCAGGGGCTGTGTGGCGATGCTGCTCTCCGTGCTGGGATAGAAGCCTGTACCGAGGTCAAAGATTTCGTCCCGCACCTTCTTCGCCATGTCCACTTCCGTAGACACGTGCATGTGTACGCGCACGTTGGGGCGCTGCTGCCGGAACGAGGCGATGGCGCGGGGCAGCAGATCGATGGAAGGCGTTGGCCCCGACACGATCGAAAGGGAGCCTGCCCGCGAGTCCCGCAGCTCCATCACCCGGCCCTGCAAATTGGAGAAGGTCATGAGCAGGCGCTCGATCTCGGGCATCACCTGCAGCACTTCCGAGGTCAGCACAACGCGGTTCCCCACCCGCGAATAGATGGCGAAGCCGAACTGAACCTCGAGGTCCTTCAGCGTCTGGCTCACCGCCGGCTGGGATACGTGAGTCATCCGGGCGGTCTCGGTGACGGACCGGGTCAGCAGGAACGCCCTTAACGTTTCAAGCTGACGGAGGGTGGCGTGCATAAGTACTCCTTATGACATCTTTCTGAAATCTGTTTTGCGCTTGTCCTGCGTCTCGGACACAAACCGGATTGATGTCACATGCCCGGAAAAGGCCCGTGTCGCGGGCGCGTGCGGGAAAGCCAATCAGGCCAGTCAATGACGCAAGAGCCAAATGTAACGCAGTCCTGTCAACAGTTCAGCTCGGTCGAACAGGTGCGCAGGGCACTGTCGAGAATTTCCAAGCTGGATCCCCAGATCAACGCCTTCTGCTACGTCGACGAGACAGTTATGGAGCAGGCCGAAGCAAGCGACAGGCGCCGTGCGGCTGGCTCGCCACTCTCGGCCATCGACGGCATCCCCGTCGCGGTCAAGGACAACCTCCTGGTGGCTGGCATGCCCGCCACCTGGGGCACAGCCCTTTACCGGAATTTCATCCCCGAGGAAGACGAACTGCCCATCGCCCGGCTGCGCGCGGCGGGCGCCATCATCATCGGCAAGACGAACACCCCTGCTTTCGCGGCGCGTGGCTACACGAACAACGCCCTTTTTGGCTCGACGGCCAATCCGCTTGCTCCAGAGTTGACGCCGGGTGGCTCGTCCGGAGGCTCCGCGGCGGCCCTCGCCGCCGGCATGGTCGACTTGGCGCTGGGCACGGATGGCGGCGGCTCGACCCGCCGCCCGGCTGCCCACTGCGGCCTCGTGGGTCTGAAGCCCTCCATAGGCCTGATCCGGCGCGGCAAGGGCTTTGCCGCGCTCATGGCTGACCTCGAGGTCGTTGGCCCAATGGCGCGCACCGTGGCAGACCTACGCATGCTGACGGAAGTTCTGGCAGGTCCGCACCCGGCCGATCCCGCCTCCTTCCTGCCGAAGCTCGAACCGCTTCCATCCGGAACGCTCCGCATCGCCTATCTCCCGGCCTTTCCCGGGCATCCCGTCGAAAGCGGCATAGCCAAGACCATCGAAGAGGCCTCCAAAAAGCTGGCTCGGCTCGGTCATGAGGTGACCCTCATAGAGAGCTTTTTTGACTATGACGCGATTGCCCCGCTCCAGAACCTGATTACCAATGCCGGCTTCGCCATGCTGGCGAGGCGCGAGCCCCGCTTCGCGGAACTGGCGGAGGCCGAGTTCCAGGAACAGGCGCAGGCCGGCGAGGCGCTGACGGGCTCCGAGCTCATGGATGCCTTCGACCGGGTGCGCGAGTTCCGGGCCCATTGCGGCCGCTTCTTCACCGAATACGACATGCTGCTGACGCCCGCCATCGCTGCCCCCGCTTGGGACAGAAGGCTTCAGGCGCCTGCCACCATCAACGCTATCCCCGTGGGCCCGCGCGGCCATGCCGTGTTTACGGGCTGGGTGAATCTGGCCGGCCTGCCCGCCATCTCCGTGCCCTGCGGCATTTCCGACGGGCTCCCCGTGGGCATGCAGATCGTGTCGGGCTTCGGCCGCGACGGCTGGCTTCTGGACCTGGCTGAAATCTTCGAGCGCCAGTTCCCGGTCAGCCTGGACAGGAGATAGGTCTTGAAGCGTCTCGCCCTCACCATCGCGCTCTCCTGCATTGGCGGCGCGATCTTCAGCTTCTTGGGCTTCCCGGCTGGCTGGCTGGTTGGCGGCATGGCTGCAGTTGCAACCGCAACCATCGCCGGCCTCCCCACCCGGGTTCCAGGCTGGACCTCCGCGCTCAACGCGGTCATCTTCGGAGCATCCCTTGGTTCGGCAGTCACCATGGATGCCGTGGCCGCCCTCCCGGAGATGGCCAGCAGCCTGTTCTTCCTCTTCATCTCGCTCGTGGCCAGCATTCTGGCCTGTTCGCTCTATCTGGAGAAGGTCCACCACTGGCCCGAGGCCGAAGCCCGATTCACCTCGATTCCCGGTGCTCTGACCTCGGTTTTGCTGCTGGCAAACGAGGCCGGCGCCTCAATGCCCCATGTCGCCGTCGGGCAGATCGTGCGGCAGTTCGTGCTGGTCCTCTCCATGCCGGTCATTCTCTATCTTCTGCCCGATGCCGGGACCCATGAGACTGTCCAGCACGCTGCCGCGGCGCCGGTCGCCTGGTTGGACCTCGTCCTGATGCTCGGCGTCGGTGCCGCCTTCGGCAAGTGGCTGGAACGCCTCTCGGTGCCCGGTGGCCTGCTCCTCGGCTCCATGATCGGGTCCGCGGGCCTCCACCTCTCCAGCATCGTCACCACCCCTCCCCCGGGCTGGCTGATGATTGCCATCTTCGTCGTGACCGGCGCCATGATTGGCACCCGCTTCAACCGCTTCAAGCCCTTGGACCTCCTTCGCCTGCTGCGCCCAGCGCTCGAGAGCGTGGTCGTCGCCATGGCCGTTGCAGGCATCATTGCCCTGATCGCCAGCGCGTTCACCAGCTTCGACTTCGCCAGCCTCTGGCTCGCCTATGCCCCGGGCGGCGTGGAAACCATGATCGCCGTCTCCGTGGCCCTGTCGCTCGAGGTGGTGGCCGTCTCCCTGCACCATTTCGTCCGGCTGCTGCTGCTCAACCTCCTGGCTCCCCTCTGGATGCCCCGTCAGTCGCGAACCCCTTCCATTCTCCAGGAAAACCGCTGATGCAGAACCGTATCGCCTATATTCCCATTACCGAACGCCCCGATCTGCGGTGGCCTGGCGGCAAGCGCATGGCTTGCTGGATCGTCCCCAATGTCGAGCACTACCAGTACATTGGCGATAGGGGGCAACCCGTCGACCCCTACCCCCGCATCCCGCATCCGGACATGCTGGTCTACACCCACGTGGACTACGGCAATCGCATCGGCTTCTGGCGCATGCTCGAGGTCTTCGATGCCTACAACCTGCCCGTCACGTGCTCGCTGAACCTGTCGGTCTACGAGATGTTCCCGGAGATCCGCGACGCTGCCGAGGCGCGCGGATGGGAGGTAATGAGTCATGGCATCTACAACAGCCGCCACCACTGGGGCCTGACCCGTGAGCAGGAAAGGGCCGTCATCCAGAACTCGATCGACCGCCACAGGGCGCTGACGGGTCGCGACATGCAGGGCTTTTTTGCCCCCTTCGGCGCCTCCACCGAACACACGGAGGATCTCTGCGCCGAGTTGGGCCTGAGGTACTACGTCGATTACGGCTTTGACGATCACCCGACGCCGGTGCGCGTGCCCTCGGGCACGATCCTCGCCATGCCCTATTCCTTCGACGTCAACGACGGCATGAACTTTCGCGCCAATGTGGAAGCCGAGACCTGGGCCCGCAACACCATCGCCTTCTTCGACCAAATGTACAGGGACACCCAGGTGAGGGGCGGCAGCGTCTGCTGCATCCCCACCCATCCCTTCAATCTCGGCCAGCCGCATCGCGTAAAGTACCTCGACCAGGTTCTGGCCCACGCCCTCGCCCATGACGACGTGTGGTTCGCCACCGGCAGCCAGATCGCCGACTGGTATTACGAGCATCATTTTCCCGTACTCGAACCCCTGTTCCGTGAGGCGGGCTTTTTCGAGGAGGTCCGCTGATGGAACCGTGCAAGCCCTATGTACTTGATCAGGGGATCTATCCGCACTGGTCGCTTCTGGATCGCAAGCCATGGCGCCCCATGGGAGACACCCGGATCGCCTTCGTGATCTATCTCTATCTGGAGCGCTTCGAGGCGATGCCGCCCAAGGATGCGGTCTTTGACAGCCGCCACCGGCATGGTATGGCCCGCTACGCGCCCTATCACCGCGCTCATGCCGCCTTCGAATACGGCAACCGCGTCGGCGTTTTCCGCATTCTCGACCTGCTCGACCGGCACGGCCTGCGCGCCACCGTCCCTGCCAACGCCTCGGCCGTCACTGCCTATCCTTACCTGGTGGAGCAGCTGCAGGATCGCGGCTACGAGTTCATGGCCCACGGCGAATTTGCCTCGCGCATGATCACTTCCGCGATGCCGGAAGCCGAACAGCGGCGCATCGTGGCTTCGTCCCTCGCCACGCTCGAGCAGGCAACGGGCCAGCGCCCGAAGGGCTGGATGTCTCAGGATTACGGCCAATCGGTCCACCTGCCCCAGATCCTGGCAGAGATGGGCATCGAGTACATCTGCGACTATGGCAATGACGAGGAGCCCTATCTCACCACCACCAACCCGCCCATGGTTTCCGTCCCCAACCAGCTGGAGTGGAATGACGCGGAGATGCTCCTGCACCGCAGGCTCACCAGCGAGGAGCATGCCCTCACCTGCCGCGACGCCTTCGATGTCCTCTACAGGGACGGAGAGAAGTCGACACGTTTCTACAGCCTGCACATCCATCCCTGGATGATCGGCCAGCCCGCGCGCTTCAGGTTCCTTGAAGAGGTAATCCGCTACATCGCGGGCCACATCGGGGTCTGGAACGCAACCGCAGGCGAAGTCGCCGCGAGCATTCGGCGAATTCTATGAAACCAGGCAAAGAAGAAACCATCTGGGCTGAGGCCCTTCTGCGGGCCCGCTCCGGGGGGCCCCTGGTCGCCGGTCTCGCCCCGAAGAACAGCGACGAGGCTTACCACCTGCAGGACGCGGTGATGGCGAAGCTGGGGGAAGTGGGCGGGTGGAAGGTCGGCGCCAAGGGGCTCACCGACGAGCCCATATGCGCGCCCATGCCCCTGGCATGCACATTTTTCTCGGGCGTAAGCCTGGGCAGTTCCACCTGGCCGTTACGGGGCATCGAGGTCGAGCTTGCCCTGCGCCTCGGGCGGGACCTTGAGCCAGGCATGATTGGATTGTCCGTTCCGGATATCTGGGCTGCCTTTGACGCCATCCTTCCGGCAATCGAGATCGTGGAAACGCGGCTCGCCGGCTGGGAGGAAGCCTCGCCCCTGACGAAACTTGCAGATTTCCAGAGCCATGGCGGCGTGATCCTCGGCTCGCCCCGTCCCATGCCGGCCGCACCGATCGACCTGTCCGCGGTAGAAGCCCGCCTCGCGGTGGATGGAAAGGAGGTGGTGGCAACCGTCGGCGGCAATCCGGCCCGGAATCTCGAGCGCATTTTGCTCTGGCTCGTCCGTCATTGCGAGGGCCGGAAACCCGGTCTGAGAAAGGGTCAGGTCATCATCACCGGATCGTGCACCGGCATGTCCTTCGTGGGGCCCGACGCCCATGTCCACGGGAGCATCGCCGGATTGGGAGATGTCTTCCTGACATTTTCCGCAAGCTGAAGCTCCGCATGGCTTCACGCGTGCCCTGCTGCGACTTCCGCCATGCTTTCCGCAGGGACGTCCGCAGCAGGCGCATCAGAGGTCGTGAACCACGCGAGACCCACGCTGCAGGAAACCGTGACGCGCCTTTGCTGATTGTACCCCGCTGCGCTGGACGCAGTCAGCCTTGAAGCGACGGAGGAAGGCCAGGTCGTGGCTGGGAGCCAGAGAAGCGCTTCTGACCGTGCGATCACTCGTTGACTACTTCTTTGGCCAGATGGACTGAATCGCCGCACAAACGCGCGTCTGACTTCTCCACAATCTCATCCGATTCGCTTTCCGCGTTTCACCCTGATCGCCCCGACGGAACGCCGCCAATCCGGCGATCGCGCCACGTCGGCGAAATCGAGAATCCGAAAGAATAGTTTTGATAATCAGGACCTTGCGCGATCATGGCAGAAAAATTTTCCCACAGCGGTTGTCATCACTCTCAAGATCTTTATTTTGCCACATGCGCACCCGGAACGATTAGCCGGGATAAATCTTTAAGGAGGTGTAGGGATCTAGTTCTGAAGAACCAATTGGAGGTTACCTTTGAACACCATAATAACATCCAATGCGGAAGGCCTTTTCTCAAAAGTACTGAAAGTTGGTGCAGCAATCAGCGCCATCATCTTGGGCCTCACCGCGGGGGCCCAGGCGCAATCCACATTGGAAAAGGCAAGAAACGAGGGAGTTATCCGCATCGGATTTGCCAATGAAGCTCCCTATGGGTACGCCACACCCAGCGGCGAACTCACCGGTGAAGCTCCAGCCGTGGCCAAGGAAATCTTCTCCCGCCTGGGCATCGAGAATGTGGAAGGGGTGCTGACCGAGTTCGGCTCGCTGATCCCCGGCTTGCGCGCCGGCCGGTTTGACGTGATCGCGGCCGGCATGTTCATTACCCCGGAACGCTGCGCTCAGATCCAGTTTTCCGAGCCGTCCTACGGCATCGGCCAGGCCTTCCTGGTACCAGAAGGCAATCCCAACAATCTTACCGACTACAGTTCGATTGCCGGAAACCCCGAGCTGAAGCTCGCGGTGCTCGCCGGCGGCGTGGAAGCGGGCTACGCGGAACAGTCCGGCGTAAGCCAGTCACAGCTCATGATCCTTCCCGATCAGGCGAGCCTGGTGAACGCAGTCCGGTCAGGCCGCGCCCATGCGGCAGCGCTGACCGCGCTGTCCATCAAGCAGATGGCTGACGCCAATGACGGCGTCGAATCCACCGAACCATTCGGTGACGTTGCCGGCCAGTCCGTGGTCGGTCATGGCGGTTTCGGATTCCGCCCGGACGACACCGAGCTCTACGAAGCGTTCAACGAAGAACTGAAGAAATTCGTAGGCACGCAAGAGCATATCGAACTCGTGAGCGAGTTCGGTTTCGGTGAGGGCTTCATGCCCACCAAGACGACGGCTGAACTCTGCGCCGGCGAATAAGGAACGATTCTCAATGAAGTGGGGTTTCCGCTAGCGAAAGCTGGCGGAAACGCAGTTCCATGCCTTTGAAATCAATAGTCGTTACAGCAATTGTTGCCTTTGCTGCGGGTCTCGTCTTCGCGAGCTTCGCAGGCTACGAACTGTTCATTCCCGGCCTGCTCGAAGGTACGTGGATAACCATTCAGATAACCGTGGGCGGCGCCCTGTTGGCAGTCGTCGCGGCTTTCATCGCGGCGCTGGCCAGGATGTATGGACCGGCGCCCATTCGCTGGCTTGCGAGCGCCTACATCGAAGTTTTCCGCGGCACATCCGCTCTCGTCCAGCTGTTCTGGCTCTTCTTCGTGCTTCCCCAGCTCGGTGTCACGCTCAGTCCGATGACGTCGGCCATCCTCGCTCTTGGCCTCAATATCGGCGCTTACGGTGCCGAGGTGGTGCGCGGCGCGATCAACGGCGTCTCGCGTGATCAGTGGGAAGCGACCATTGCGCTCAACATGAGCCGTGGACTGGCGCTGCGCCGCATCATCCTCCCGCAGGCTTTCGTCGCAATGATTCCGCCCTGGGGGAACCTCTTCATCGAACTTCTCAAGTCCACCGCCCTCGTCTCGCTGATCACGATTTCGGACCTCACATTCCGGGCCCAGCAGATGAATCAGGCAACGTTCCGCACCCTGGAGATCTTCACGCTGGTGCTACTCATCTACCTGGGCATCTCGCTGCTGATCACTTTCGGCATGCGAGCCCTCGAGCGCGTCGCCACGGGCGGCATTGTCAGAGGCAGGGCAAGCTGATGTTCTGGGATTGGGATTACGCCTTCGACGTTCTGCCGGTTCTGGCCAAAGCTTCGATCGTCACCATTCAGGCAACCTTGGCTGGTTTCATCCTGGCCCTGGTGCTGGGCCTGGTTTTCGCCATCATGCGCATGTCGCGCAACAGGGCCGTCACCGGCGCTACAACGGCGGTGGTCGAGTTCATCCGCTCGACGCCGCTGCTGATCCAGATCTTCTTCATCTACTTCGTGCTCCCGGAGTTCGGCATCGTGCTGGACGCATTTCTTGCCGGAACGCTGGCGCTGGGCATTCACTATGCAACCTACTGCTCGGAAGTCTACCGCGCCGGCATCGAAGCCATTCCGCGCGGCCAGTGGGAAGCGGCAACCGCGCTCAACCTGAGTCCGGCGACGACGTTCAAGGACATCATCATCCCGCAGGCGATCCCGCCGGTCGTGCCAGCGCTCGGCAATTATCTGGTGGCGCTTTTCAAGGAGACGCCACTGCTTTCGGCAATCGCCGTGCTGGAGCTGATGCAGACAGCCAAGATTCTCGGCTCTCAGAACTTCCGCTACATCGAACCCATCACGCTGGTAGGTGTTTTCTTCCTCATCTTCAGCCTGATCGCTTCGGCCGCCATCCGATACGCCGAGCGCAGGCTCTCAACCATCGGCAAGCGATAATGAACGACATGACCTCCAGTCCCCTTTCGCCGATCGCTTCAGATACGCAGGAGCCAATGGTGCGCTTTTCCGGCGTCACCAAACGGTATGGTGACCTGACGGTCCTCGACAACCTAGACCTCGATGTTGCGCCACAGGAGAAGGTAGCCATCATTGGCCCTTCCGGCTCCGGCAAGACAACGGTGCTGCGCATGCTCATGACGCTGGAGCCGATCGACGAAGGAGTCATCTATGTGGACGGCAAGCCGTTGACGCATATGGAAAGCAACGGCGGGCTCGTGCGAGCCAACGAGAAATACCTGCGCAGCGTCCGCGGCAACATCGGCATGGTCTTTCAGCACTTCAACCTGTTCCCGCACATGACCGTGCTGCGGAACTGTACCGAAGCGCCGATCAACGTGCTCGGCCTGTCAAAGGCGGAAGCCGAGGAACGGGCAGTCGAACTCCTGGAACTGGTCGGGCTTGGCGACAAGCTCGGCGAATACCCCCAGCGGCTTTCGGGCGGGCAGAAGCAGCGCGTGGCGATTGCACGTGCGCTTGCGATGCGGCCCAAGGTTATGCTGTTCGACGAGGTGACATCTGCGCTCGACCCGGAGCTCGTCGGCGAGGTGCTGAATGCCATCCGGATGCTCGGCAAGCAGTTCCAGCTGACGATGCTGATGGTCACCCACCAGATGGGTTTCGCCAAGGAGTTCGCCGACCGCGTTTGCTTCTTCTACGAAGGCAAGATCCATGAGGACGGTCCGCCGGAGGAAATCTTCAACTCGCCGAAGCGGGAACGCACGCAGCAGTTCCTGAGTGCGGTGCTGGAAGCGGGATAGGGTTACCGCGCCTCCGCGCGTTTCGGGAGCGTACGGCGAACAACGAGTCATCTCTCCTGGAGCGCCGGAATCGCCGCGCCAACAAGGCGGGCGAACAGAAACAGCATGCAAGACGGGTAGATCATCTGCCCGCCTTTTCATTCCGCTGCCCTCCAGGCGTTGGCGCTATTCCAAAGGGCAATGACCCGATTGGTCTGGGGTTTACCCCCCTACCCGCTCCTCCGTCATGCTGATTGCCGGCCACCCATAAATCAGCCCACACCTTAAGCATTGCTGCCTTCACGATGAGCATTTACGGCCAGAAACACCGAAACTTTTGAATAAAATTTATGCGTCTCTGAATATAGATTGCACAATAAATGGATACTATCCAAAAGCCTGATGCTCAGGACGAAAATTTAATGTGACTCCGATGAAACTTTCTGATCTCATTCTACAAGTTGTGGTTGTCCTGCTTGGCATGACTGGGGGCGACGATGCGCATCGGGAGACTTTATCTTGGCACGCTTGAACTCCTCTTAAGCTCTACTGCACTTACAATCCCCTTCAGTTCACCAGTATCTGCAGCCTGCACACCCAGCGACGATGACTGATCGGCCCCCACGGACGGGTCCAATTTGATTGTTAGTGCAATGATGGTCGTGGCGCCAGCGCGGGCGGCATCGCTGGTTGGGGTTGCAGGGCCGCCCGCGCGAATGCCGGGATGAAGACCTCCGGCGCCGGCGGCTT
>Ga0207874_1001012_pt1 | contig 35521 bp, 31 predicted proteins | sample HigsolmetaAR201D_FD_184833 | JGI IMG/M metagenome (GOLD analysis project Ga0207874, IMG submission 184833) | Ionic liquid and high solid enriched microbial communities from the Joint BioEnergy Institute, USA - AR20-1-D (SPAdes) (version 2) ...
CGATCTCAGAGTGGCGCCGGATGCATCGTCAGCGTGGATATGGCGCATGATCGCTTCGCTGACCTCGTCATAGCGGCGGGAGTTTGCGACCTCGCCCACGATCTGGTGCTCTTTCATCACCAGAATGCGGTCGGCCAACCGGATCATCTCCGGCATGTCGCTGCTAATGAGGAGGATGCCGAGCCCCTGGCTTGCGAGATCCCAAATCAGCTCATGCAGCTCATGCTTCGTCTTGACGTCGATGCCGACCGTTGGCTCGTCAATGATCAGCAAGCGAGTGTCCGCGGCCAGCCACTTGGCAAGGCTCACCTTTTGCTGGTTGCCTCCGCTCAAGTTCCCTACCGCTTGAGCAAGCGAGGGAGTCTTGACCTGCAACCGCTCGACAAACGGCGACACCGTTGTCCGCTCGCGTTGCGCGCTTATCCAGCCGAGCGCGTTCTTGAGTCTTCTCCAGACCGTTACGGCAACGTTCGACTGCACCGAATGCGTGAGGATCAACCCTTCGAGCTGGCGATTCTCGCTGACGTATCCGATGCGGTATCGCTCCAAGGCCTCCCGGGGCGCGCGAATGTGGACTGGTTGCCCATCGAGCCGAATCTCGCCAGATAGAATCTTCCCTTCGCCAACAAGGGCTTTCGCGAGCTCACTTCTCCCCGCGCCGACCAAGCCATAAAGTCCAACGATTTCGCCGGGATAGAGCGTGAAGGAGATGTCCTGCGCGCCGGTGCTGGCGCGGAGACCACGAACTTCGAGGAGCGGTCGGCTTCGATCGACTGACTTCGCGGAGAGCTCGCGAATCTGCTCGGCGCGGCCAATCATGAGCGTGACCAGCCGGTCGCGGTCGAGGGTGGCGAGGTCGGTATCGAACGCGGCCAGCCGGCCATCTCGCAGGACCGTCACGCGATCGCAGAGCGCAAAGATTTCTTCGAGCTTGTGGCTGACAAAGAGGATCGCGACGCCTTCATCTCGCAAGCGGCGGAGGATGCTGAACAGGACCTCTGTTTCGTGAGGCGTGATGGAGGCGGTCGGCTCGTCGAGCAGAAGGATTCGGCTCTGCAGCGAGAGAGCCTTGGCGATCTCCACGAGCTGCATCTGCGCCACGCTCAGTCGCTCGACCGGAGTGAGCGGATCGAGGGGGAGTTGAATCGCTTCGAGCCACCGCCGCGCCTCCTCGACCATCTTGTCCTGATCGAGGAATTGCCAACCGCGGACCGGAGGCTGCTCCAGCGTGATGTTCTCCGCCACGCTGAACTTCGGGATGAGGTTGCGCTCCTGATGCACCGCTCCGATGCCGGCACGCAGCGCGTCTCGCGGCGATCCGAAGCGCACCTCCTGCCCGTTGACGCGAATCGTCCCCTCATCGGGCTGATACACGCCGGTGATGATCTTGAGGAGCGTACTCTTGCCGGCGCCGTTTTCTCCCACCAGCGCATGGATCTCGCCGTGCCTCAGCACGAGGTCAACATGATCGAGCGCCTGGACGCCCGGGAACGCTTTGCTGATGCCGCGCAGCTCGAGCGCTGGCGTGACGCTGGTCGTTGTCTCGCTGCTCTGTCGAGTAGTCGCCGCGCTGGTTACTTCTGTCATGATGCCTGCTCTTTGTTGGCTTTCAGGCGCAAGCGATTGAGGCCAACAGCGCCGAGGATGATCGTGCCGAGCAAGAATTGGATCCAATAGGGATCTGCCTTGACCAGGACGAGACCATTATCAATCAGGGCGATGAGGAAGGTCGCAAGCACCGTGTTCAGGATCGAGGCGCTGCCGCCGGTCAATGCGACGCCGCCGACGATCGGGATAGCGAACGACGGCAGGAGCCAGTCAGAGCCAATCGAAGGCTGCGCTGATCCCAGCCGGGCCATGAGCAAGATCGCCGCGATGGCAGCCAAGAGGCCCGACAGCGTGTGGACGATGACCACGATTCGGTTTACGGGAATCCCGGAGAGTGTCGCCGCGCGGGGATTCCCGCCGACCGCGAGTATCTGCCGGCCAAGCACGGTCTTGGTCAGGAGCACCGCGAGTGCGACGACGACGACCACCGTGACGATGCCGATGTAGGGGAACGGACCAGCCCGGCCTTGGCCGAAACGGACATACGCGCTTGGTAGGTCGTAGAACGGCTTGGCGTCGTTCAGCCCAATAGTGATGCCGGTAAACGCGCTTGCCGTTGCCAAGGTGATGATGAAGCCGTTGATGCCGGTGCGCGTCGTGAGGAGCCCGTTGATGAGTCCCGCGGCCGTGCCGAGCAGAAGCCCAAGGACGATGGCCACGATCGTCGGGAGACCCCACACTTCCATCATGCCGCCGGTGCAGACCGCGACGACGCCGCCGATTGCCCCAACCGAGAGGTTCAATTGCCCGACCGCGAGGACCATGAGCTGGGCAAGGGCGACGATCATCGTGACCGCTACCCCGCGCAGCATCACGTAGAAGTTGAACTCAGTGAGGAAGTTGGGCTCGAGACTGGCGAGAACGATGCATTCCAGGGCGACGATGCCAGCCAGCCAGACCCACTCGGCCTGGAGCCAGGATCCCCTTCGACGACTAACGCTGATTACCGCCACGTTCATTGTGTCGCCACCGTTTGCGTGGAAGCCGCGCCGGCTCGCTGTCCTTGTAGAACAGCCACGGTGCGTGCGCGGTCGAGAAGGACGGCGAGGAGCAGGACCAACCCGATAAACAACTGAATCCAGAAGCTCGGCACGTTCATGAGCGTGAGGCCGACTGAAACGCTTTCAATGAGCACCGCGCCTAGTAGCGTCCCCACGACGGCCACCGCCCCGCCCGCGAGCAACGTCCCGCCGACGATCGGCGCCGCGAAGGATGGGAGGAGCCAATCTTCCCCGACGCTCGGCAGCGCCGAGCCGAGGCGGGATACGAGCATGATGCCAGCCAGTCCGGCCAGGAGTCCGGACCAGGCGTGCGCCACGTGCACCACCCGCTCCACTGGCACGCCTGATAGGCGCGCTGCCCGAGCATTCGCGCCAGTCGCGAGCATCTGTCGTCCGATCGAGAGGCCGTGGTAAACGAGGTAGACGAGGCCGGTTACGAACAGCGCGATGATGAACAGCGGCGAAATTTCCAACCAGCCGATCTCGATCCAGCGTTGCTTGCCGAACGTGACATATGAACGGGGCAGATCGCGATACGCCTCGGCTTTCGTGAGAATGAACACCAGCCCGGTGATCACGCTGCCCATGCCGAGCGTGACGATGAAGCTGTTGATGCCGGTTCGGGTAATGAGCCACCCGTTCAGCCAGCCAGTCAGCGCCCCCAATGCCAGCCCCGCCGCGATGGCTGCCCAGATGGGGAACCCTTGCTCTTGCATGAGCCAGCCGGAGAAGATGCCGACCATCCCGCCGATGGCGCCGACGGCCAGGTTCATGTGGCCGATCGAGAGGACGACCATCTGAGAAAGGCCGATGACCGTGGTGATCGCGATGCTGCGACTGAGGCCGAAGATCGTGATGCCGGTCAGGAAGCCCTGAGCGAAGGTCACGAAGATCAGCCAGAAGACGAAAATGACGACGAACAACCCGAGCCGGTCGAGGATCCGAATGACGCGCGTCATGGTGATTCTCCGCGGCTGACGTCTCCGCGAGTCGCCGGCCTACGTGCCGACGTGAAGACGCTCGAGATCCGCCAAGGAGCGATTCTTCACGGCTTCCATGTGGTCCTCCATCGCCTCGGCGGCCGCTCCGGCATCCTGGCGAGCCAAGGCATCGAGAATCCGCTGGTGCTCGGCAATCGCGGCGAGCCGGCTGTCCGGCGTGAGAGCGGCTCGCAGGCTCAAGAGGCTCAATTGCCCCATGACATCGGCCAGGAGCCGCACGCTGCGCCGGTTCCCGCCGCGCTTCTGCAAGATTTCGTGGAGAGCGAGATCGGCGTGAAAGAACGCGTCTGCCGCGGCTGCTGAGTCGCTGTTTGCTCGCTCGTGAGCCAGGCGTTGTCGTTCGCGCAACGAGGAGATTTCTTCCTCGCTGATCGAGGAAACGGCCCGGCGAGCCGCGTACGATTCGATTGCAGCCCGCAAGTCGTACAGCTCGATGACATCTTGGCGGGTGATCGTCGGAATCGACATGCCGCGCCGGGCACTCACCCGCACCAGTCCCACCTGTCCCAAACGCAGCAACGCTTCCCGCACGGGTGTGCGGCTAACGCCGAGCTCGCGGGCGAGTGTCTCTTCCGAGAGGCGAGTGCCAGGAGGGAACTCCAGGTTGACGATGCGTTTCCAAAGGAGGTCGTAAACCGCATCGGCCAAGATGGGGAACGGCTCTGTGTTGGGTAGCGCGAAGCGCGCGTGCAATTCATCGCCGATGCGGAAGCGATCGAATTCGCGGAGCGGAGTCACACCAAGTCCTGCATTTGTGTCGAATGCTCTTGATTCAGGTGGTCGCGTTGTATACAGTACACAATACACGAGTACCAGTCAACGAGAACGAGAGGAGGCGCTCTGGTCTCACTCCCAGCAGTGATCCGGGGAGATTCCCTGCCGGCTCGGGCCGCGCTCAGACCGGTCTTGGGGCTTTGGTCGTGTAGGGCCGCGTGTGCGGCGCAAGGAGGAACCGCGTGATGAAACAGTCACACGTTCGCAGCGTTCTCTTCGCGTTCATACTGCTGCTCGGCATCTCCATGAGCGCGGTCGCGCAGGACGCGACGCCCTCTCCAAGCGAACGTCTCGAGCCTCCGCCGGAAATTCCCCACGACGACTCGGAAACCAGGGTCGCGGTCGTTCCTGGTGGTCCACACCCGTACTTCGCGCCGATGGAGGAAGCGATCGCGAATGCGCAGCAGGATTTCGGCCTTGGAGATAGTGTCTTCAAGGCGCCGGAGCGGTGGGATCTCAACGCCCAGAACGAGCTGATCGAGACGCTGGTTGCCCAGGGATACAACGCGTTCGCGATCTTCCCCGGCGACGCTAACGGCTCGAACGGCACCATCGAAGAGCTGATGGATGAGGGCATTCCGACCGCGCTGGTTGGCGGGTGCACCACGCAGCCGACCACCGCGCAGTTCTGCATCGCCACAGACGTCGCCAACTCCGCCTATCTCGGGACCAAGGCGCTGATCGAGGCGATGGGCGGCGAGGGCACGATCGTCCACTTCACCGGGTTCCTGGTCGATCCCAATACTCGCCTGCGCATGGATGCGGTCGAGCGGGCCGTGGCGGAAACCAACGGCAAAGTGACGCTGCTTCAGCACCTGGCCGACGTCGACAGCCAAGAGGAAGCTGACAACAAGATCAATGCCCTGCTCGCCGCCTCCAAGGACGAGATCGACGGGATTATCACGACCGCCTATGTCCCGTCTGTCGTTGCCGCGACGGCCCTGCGCAACCTCGGTGACAAGCGGATCAAGATGGTCGGCATTGATGACGACAAGATCGTCCTCGATGCGATCCGGGACGGCTTCGTCGTCGGCACGATGTCGCAGAACCCGTATGGGCAAGCGTACATCGCCGCCTATGCGCTAGACCGGCTGCGCCATGATTGCCAGATGAAGCCGGATGCGCCCTACCTGATCGACTCCGGCACGTTCCTCATCGATGCCAGCAAGGTCGATACCTACAGCGAGGATCTCAAGGCCCTGACCGCGGAAATCCAAAGCAGCTTCGCGGAACAGTATCTCGTCTGTTCCTAACGGAACGCGTTCAGCCGCCAGCGCGTGGAGGCACATGTCGCCTCCGCCCTGGCGGCTGGACTATGGGAGGGAATCGTGAAGATCACGCGTGCCGAGGCGTTTCTGGTTGATCTCGAGCCAGAGACGCCGCGTCAGGACGCCATCCAGGCCTTTGTGAAGCAGGAGACGATCTTCGTCGAGCTCACGACTGACGAGGGGCTGACTGGCCTGGGCTACTCCTACACGATCGGGACGGGCGGGCGCGCGGTGCTGGCGATGCTGCGCGAGGACCTTCTGCATCGTCTCGTGGGAGAGGATGCCCGGCAAGTCGAGGCGCTCTGGCAGAAGCTCTTCTGGGCCACCCACGGAACGGTTGTCGGAGCCATTACTAGCCTGGCGCTGGCCGCGGTGGACACCGCGCTCTGGGATCTGCGTTGCAAGGCGGCCGGTCAACCGCTGTGGCTCCTGGCTGGCGGAGCGCGGCCGCGCATCCCCCTCTATGACACCGAGGGCGGCTGGTTGCAGCTTCCTATCGAGGAGATCGTCGCGGGAGCGAAGGCATCGGTCGCGAAGGGGTGGCGTGGCATCAAGATCAAGGTCGGGAAGCCGGATGCCTACGAGGATGTCGAGCGGCTACGGGCGGTCCGGGAAGCCATTGGTCCGCACGTGGATCTCATGATTGATGCGAACCAGTCGCTCACCTACGCCGAGGCCAAGCGGCGAGCGAGATTGTTCGAGCCGCTCGATCTCTTCTGGTTCGAGGAGCCGCTGCCAGCGGAAGATCTTTCCGGTCACGTGCAGTTGGCGTCCTCAACGAGCCTTCCCATCGCTGTTGGCGAGAGCATCTACTCCGTGAGTCACTTCCGCGAGTATCTGGCAGCCGGCGCCTGTGGCATCGTCCAGGTCGATGTCGCGCGCATCGGCGGCATAACCCCGTGGCTCAAGACCGCGCATCTCGCCGAAGCGTTCAACGTCAAAGTGGCGCCGCATTTCCTGATGGAGCTTCACGTCAGTCTCGCCTGCGCCGTGCCGAACGCGCTCTACGTCGAGCACATCCCACAGCTACGCAGACTTACGATGAAAGAACTGGAGATTGTGGATGGCTACGCGGTAGCCCCGATGGAGCCTGGACTAGGTATTGCCTGGAATCGCGACGCGATCGAAAACCTGCGAGCCGCCTAGCTCTCCAACGCGCCTTTGAGATACGGCCGCTGGCTACTCGCCGCCGCGGCAGGACGGCGCTTCGTCCGGCGCGTTGGCGCGAAGGTCGATTGCTTCGGCGATTGCCTGGCTGAACTCCTCGGGCACGATGATGCCGTAGGCGAGCTCGCCGTCCTCCGGCCAGAAAGCGCGGGGAGCGGTGGTGGTCGCGTCGTTGAGGTAGAAGACGATCCAGTAGCGCGGATCGGCGCGGCTCGGATCGCCGACGAGCTCGGGATCGAACGCGATCGGCGCGTCGAGCACCAAATCAACCAGTCGCTCGATCTCAGCCTCGTCACGGATCGCACCGAGCTCTGGCAGGCTCCGCTCTGGCGCGTGCGCGCCGATGCAGAGCACTCTGCCTTGCAGGTCGAGGATGTCGCTCGCTTGCTGAGCGGAGAAGCTGCAGGTCGCCTCGTAGAGAACGATCCGGCCGTCATCGCTGACGACGGCGAGGCGGAAAGATGGATCGTAGCCGTTGACCTCGTAGACGGTCGTGCCGGGCGCCAGTTCGCCAGCGTTGTTGTCGAAGGAGCGATAGCACGGGTCGATGCCGCTATCGTCCAGCGCCTCGACCTGGGCCACCTCTGGGCCGAGGTCGTCCTCGTTCAGCTCGCGCCCGATTGGTCGGTCCACGACGGCGTAGACCGTGCCGTCGAAGCGGATGTAGTCATACGAGGCATCGGATGCCCCTCGCGCGACGGGGGAGGCCACCAGCGGCGCCACGAGGAGCCAGCCCAGCAGTATTGCCACGCTCCCCCGCGCCAGCCGGGGCCACGCGCTGATCCATCTCATCATTGTGTAGGTCTCCTCCACGCGCGCCCGGGCCGATACGGTGACAGATCGCCGGTTGCCCCCCGGGCCACATCGCGTGGTCGCAGGTATTGTCGTCTCTTGATACGCGCGACGTAGCGTGCTCGTTGCGCGCGGTCGTGTATCAACTCGCGCATTGTGGCCACGTTGTAGCGCAGCCGACAAGCGCGCCATCGCAAAGTCCCGTCGCCTGCATCACATCCGGCTCGGTCGCCGCCGGAGGGCGTGGCCCTTCAAGCCACCCTCCTCGGGTCAATCACAAGGCATGCCCGCGTTGGCCGCACATGGCCTCAATCCGTAGGGGCGGGACCCGTGCCCGCCCCTATGATGCTGGTGGCACCGGAGACGAATTGTGTCGTCGATGCTGTTGGACGCCGGCCAGGAAATGCCCGGTACATGCCCTCGGGGGCGTTGTCCAGGGAGCGCCCAAAGGATGCCCTTGATGTGTTGGCCGGGATGTGCGCGGGGATAGTCTCCACCGCGCTGGTCAAGGCCGAGACGGAGTCATGTCCGGCGGCGGGTGAGGACGTGACGCTCGCGGCTTCAACTGGGTCGAGATCCGGATTCGCTTCAGCGCCGACGAGGACGATGTTGTACGGGGGCTTCAATTCAATAACGGTTGGGTTCGGCGCGGGCCAGCTAGTTTCGGCTTGCTGGTCCATGTCGTCGAGGACGAGAACCGTGGGCTGCCCGGCGGCATCGGTCACGGGCGCGTAGACCGTGAAGCGGCCGTGATCGCTCGTCACGAAGGTTTCGCCGCCGGCGGCATAGTTCGGGATCGTGCGCGGCGTTCCGTAGAAGGAATCGCTGACCGTGTATTGATCGCCAGCGGGGGAGGGCCGGCAGCCAGGCGGAAACTCTCCGGCAAAGACCGCCTCGGGGTCGAGCTGTCCCGGATCGTCGCTGCACACGAGCTTGATCACATCGATTGGCCGCTCGGAAACATTGAGGAAGGTGAGGAGCGCGCCATCGTCATTGACGGCGGGGATGCTCACCGACGGATGCAGCGGGAGATAGAGGAGATTGCTGGCGGGCCGAATGGTCGCGGTCACTTGGTGACCAACCGCGACGTCGAGCGCGAGCAAGCCCGCCGCGTTCGTCATCGCCACCAAATGCGTCTTTGCGTCGTTCCCCAAGATTTCGACATCGAAGACGACGCCGGGCGGCGCGCTTCGGCAAGATCGGGGGAGATCACCGGCCACAGCCCGGCCGGCATCAATGGTGCCGCTGTCGGGCGTCATCGTGCAGTTGACGACAGCGATGACCACCGGCGCCGTGGGGCCTTCAGGCGGGGTTGGCGTCGGCGTCGGCGAGGGCGCCGGGGTCAGCGCCGGCTGCGGTGTCGCCGCGCCGAGCTCGGCGCAGCGCGGACCGCCCCAGAGGTGGCAGAGATTGGCGATATCGTGGTCTTGCGGAGCGGTGAAGCCGGAATTGACGTGGAACATCAGCGCCGTGCGCAGATCCTCGTCCATGAGATCGGCCAATCCGAGGGCATGGCCGGTCTCGTGGACCGCGACGCCGAAGCGCGCCGGATCGCCATCCGGGCGGGCGTTCATATAGCTGGTGGAGAAGGTGATCGTGTCGGGCGCGTCCGGATGATGGGTCCAGTAACCCGCGAAATAGGCGCCGGGCGCGAACGCGTCGCGGTAGATCAGGTCGAGAGGTTCGTCCGGCGCTTGCGCCTGGTTCACGAAGTCAATCGGCCCGACCGCTTCCCAGGCGGCGATAGCGGCCTCGATCTCCGGCAGGTAGCGGGAGTAGCTGGTCCAGACGATCCGATTGTTGCGGACAGAGGAGATGTCCAGGACTTGCGGTGCCTGTTGGGCCCCGGTCGCCGCCGGCGACTGGCCAGTCGCCACGCTGACCACGAGGAGAAGCCCCACCAGAGCGAGTCGAGTCCACCGTGAGCGCCGGCCCATAGCACCCCGCCAGGAATTGGGTTTTCGTGCCCCCCGCGCGCTGTCCGCGATTCTCAAGAGTATAGGCTGTCGCTCTTTTCTGCCGGGCGTGGGCGGTTAGCACTCGCGCTTGATGAGTGCTAATAGCCTCGCTATAATGCAATTCCGCAAGAGATTTTGATGGTGTGCCGCTCCGTAAACGGGGAATACGGAGGCGGCAGCGAGTTCGTCTGTCCAAGACGCAAGGAGGTGCGTTGACAATGGCGACGCAGACGAATGGTGCGAGTGCGGTTGCGACCAAGCTGCGGCCGCTGGGCGACCGGGTGGTGGTCAAGCCGCTGAGCCGGGAGGAGACGACCAAGAGCGGCATCGTCCTGCCCGACACCGCCAAGGAGAAGCCCCAGCGCGGCACCATCATCGCCGTCGGGGAAGGCCGCCGCGATGACGATGGCGACCGCATCCCGATGGATGTCAAGGTCGGGGATCAGGTGCTGTTCGCCAAGTATGCCGGCACCGAGTTCAAGCTCGACGATGAGGAGCTGCTCATCCTCTCCGAGAAGGACATCCTGGCCGTCATTCAGGAATAGTCATCGGACATTCGCGGTTACGAGGCTGACACACAACGAGACGGGACGGGTCCAAGCCGCGCAGAGCACTCATCGCTCACGATAACGCGATCACTGACTCAGTACCCGCTCGCCAGGAGGAGGACACGTGCCAAAGCAGCTGGAGTTCAATGAGGAAGCGCGACGCTCGCTCAAGGAGGGCGTCGATATTTTGGCTAACGCGGTCAAGACGACCCTGGGTCCGAAGGGCCGCAACGTTGCGCTCGACAAGAAGTTCGGGGCGCCGACCGTCACCCATGACGGCGTGACCGTCGCCAAGGAGATCGAGCTCGACGATCACTTCGCCAACATGGGCGCCCAGCTCTTGAAAGAAGCCGCCACCAAGACCAACGACGTCGCTGGTGACGGCACGACGACCGCGACCGTCCTCGCGCAGGCGATCGTCCACGAGGGCATGCGCAACATCGCGGCTGGCGCCAACGCCATGCTCCTCAAGCGGGGCATTGACCTCGCCACCGATGCCGTCGTCGAGCGCCTGCTCGAGATGGCGACCGAGGTCAAGGGCAAGGAAGAGATCACCCAGGTCGCGACCATCTCCGCGGCTGACAAGGAGATCGGCGAGCTGATCGCCGAGGTCATGGAGAAGGTCGGCAAGGACGGCGTCATCACCGTCGAGGAGTCGAAGGGTCTCCAGTTCGAGACCGAGTACACCGAGGGCATGCAGTTCGACCGGGGTTACATCTCCCCCTACTTCGTGACCAACCCGGATCGGATGGAGGCTGTCCTCGAGGATCCGTTCATCCTCATCACTGACAAGAAGATCAGCGCGATCGCGGACATTCTGCCGATTCTCGAAAAAGTGGCGAACGCCCGCGCGAGCCTCTTCATCATCGCCGAGGACGTGGACGGTGAGGCGCTGGCCACACTAGTCGTCAACAAGCTGCGCGGCACCCTGAACGTCCTCGCGGTCAAGGCGCCGGGCTTCGGCGATCGCCGCAAGGAGATGCTGCGGGATATCGCCATCCTCACCGGCGGCCAGGTGATCAGCGAGGAAGTTGGCCGCAAGCTCGATAGCGCGACCATCAACGACCTTGGCCGCGCTCGCCGCGTGGTGGCGACTAAGGACGAGACCACCATCGTCGAGGGCGCCGGCGATCCCGAGGCGATCAAGGGCCGCGCCGAGCAGATCCGCGCTCAGATCGAGACGACCACCAGCGACTTCGACCGCGAGAAGCTGCAGGAGCGGCTCGCGAAGCTCGCCGGTGGCGTTGCCGTGATCAAGGTCGGTGCCGCCACGGAGACCGAGCTGAAGGAGAAGAAGCACCGGGTTGAGGATGCGCTCAGCGCGACCCGCGCCGCGATCGAGGAGGGCATCGTTCCCGGCGGTGGCGTGGCGCTGATCAACGCGATCAGCGCGCTCGATAGCGTCGAGGCCGAGGGCGACGTCAAGACCGGTGTCAACATCCTGCGCCGCGCGCTGGAGGAGCCGCTCCGCGGCATCGCCGCTAATGCGGGCCTCGATGGCGCCGTCGTGGTCGAGATGGTTCGGCGCGTCCAGGAAGAGAAGAAGAACCCGAACATCGGCTACGACGTGATCAGCGAGCAGTACGTCGACATGATCGAGGCGGGTATCATCGACCCGGCCAAGGTCACGCGGTCGGCGGTCGAGAATGCCGCTTCGATCGCGGGCATGATCCTGACGACCGAGGCGCTGATCGCCGACAAGCCGGAGGAGAAGGCGCCGGCCGCGGCCGGTGGCCCCGGCATGGATTACTAAGCCGCAAGACGGCAATGCCAACGAACGAGGCCCGGTCCAACGACCGGGCCTCGTCGCATGTCCAAACTCAGGAAGTCCAGAGGGTCAGGCTTCAGCGGCGACCGACCCGTTGCCTACTGCTCTTTGCCCTCACCGAACATGGGCGGCAGGATGCGCGGATAGACTCGCCGCCCGAACTGCTCGATGATGATCGCCTGGGTTGGGCAGGCTCGCGCCCCGGCGAAAAGCTGCTCGACCGTCGCCTCGTCCTCATTCTCGATCGTGGCGATCCCGGTCTCCTCATCGAGAACGTAGACGCCAGGCGCGGCTGTCGTGCACTTGGCGTTGGCAATGCATCGCTTGGGGTCGATATAGACCCGGAGGCCGCGCTTTCCGGCCGGTGTCGTCCCATCCACGGCACTCGATCCTCATCCGCTACTCGCGGCTCGGTGGGAGCGAGGCTCCCTCGTATCGCCAGCCAAGCCCTGGCCAGCCACCAAGAGCTTAGCAGACATCGCTACCGAGCCGGTTCTTCCACCACCATGGCGATCACTGGGGATCATGTTCGCACTTGGGCTGCAACAAGCGCGTCGCTACCGATCGAGGAGCTGGTCCGCGGACCGTCGGCAGCCGCTCTATCCGCTGTATCCGAGAAGATTTGGCTGATGACTCCGGGAGTCACTCGGTCGCGTCGAGCCCCGCTCTCCACCGCCGGAGGATATCGACGCGCACGCCGAGATTGGCAGCAGCCTGTCGCTCCGCGAGGAATCGGGCGAGGGCTCGATCGCTGACTCGGTAGCCGTCGTCGGTCAATTGGGCATGAAGCAGTCGCCGCTCGATCCAGCGGTAGACCGCCTGCCGGCTGACCTCCGCCACGCGAGCGGCTTCCTCGATAGTGAGAAGTCGGGCTAGAGACTCCGTTGTCTTTACCTGGTTCACTATCAATCGCCCTAATCTTCAGGATTTCCGGTCAAGACGGCCAGTCACATTAGCGTACGTCACGAAGACGCGCTTGGATGCTTCTTCTGATGTATCAATGACAATCCCCATGCCAGACCGGCGCGGCGTCGGCGACCCAAGGTTCGCCTTGGCGACGCTCCGGCTAAGGGAGGTCTAAGGCCCAGATCGGCATCATCTCAATGAACCGTGAATCGTAAGGAAAATGAGACTATCAGGGGACAGGTACGACACGAACTACCGCCTGCTCTCGGTACGATATTCTGGACACATTACCGGCCATTACGCGGAAAACGCCCCGAGACGGGGTACCGACCGAGGGGTTCAGACGATGCGCTCGACCGTCCACACAACCCTCCGTAACCTCCTCGCGACCACGCTGGTCGCGACATTCGTCGTAGGAGCGCTGGCGCAGGCAATCGGTGGCGGAATTCCCGCACGTGCCCAGTCCGCCTCGCCAGTCCCGATCGGCACGCCCGCTGCCACGAACGGCGACGCGGGAGACGTTGTCGCGCTGATCAATTTCCAGCCTGATACTTCGGCGGTGCCTCCTGGGTATGTGAAGGACATCGGTGAGGCCTTCGATGCGGAGCGTGGCTTCGGTTGGCTGCGACGCAGGAGCTCGGCTGCCACGCCCGTCGCTCCGTTCGCGATCACCTTCGCCACGCGCGATCGCGAGGTTGCCGATCTCGATCCGCGCCTCAACACGCTGATCCACTTGCAACCGCCTGTGGTCTTCGACGAGGTGATTTGGGAGTACGCCTTGCCGACTGGCGCCTACGCGGTAACGGTCTGCGTTGGAGATCCCGCCTACATCAACAGCGAGCATCGCGTACTCGTCGAGGGAGAGGTCGCCATCGAGCGCTTCATCCCGACGGAATCCAACCCATTCGCACTCGCAACCGTCGAGGTGACCGTGACTGACGGCCGCCTCACACTCGAGGCAACCGGGGGCACAAACACGAAGCTGAACTACCTCATCATTCGGCGCGCGGAAAACGCAGAGGGCACGCCGGAAGCGTCGCCTGTTTCGTCGAACGCCACACCAGCGGGTTCGGGGACGGTGTCGCCCAGTCCAGAGACGACGCCGAGCGCAGGGTGACGGAGTTACTGCGCGGGAACTCCGAGCAGGAAGGTAGCGATCAACATCTTTCCTGAAATTAGGCTGAACAGTATTGTGGGATAGCTCATCTATCCTATTCTTCGGGGTGCGGACGGCGGGATTCGAACCCGCACGGGTTGCCCCAGCGGTTTTTAAGACCGCAGCGTCTGCCGTTTCGCCACGTCCGCGCTACTGGAAGGATACGGCAAAATCCTTAGAACAATCGAGGTTTCAGACCAGTCACCCGCATGACCGATAGGAGCTAGCAGGCACACGTTCAGCATAGCAGAATGTGTTATGTCCACGCATTAGGAGTCAACAAAGACAGCCGCGGGCCCTGAGTCGGAGCGAACTCAGGGCATCTTCGTGAGTCCCAGACAACGAACAAGCGGGCCCTTCGGCCCGCCGTGTCCTCTGTCTCGGTTTGGAGCGGAAGACGGGATTCGAACCCGCGACCTTCTCCTTGGCAAGGAGATGCTCTACCACTGAGCCACTTCCGCGTCGGTGTCCAACCACCGTCGGCACGGGGAATTGTACAGAACCCCTGACGAGCGTGTCAACCTTGTAAGCGCCCCTTGCGAGGCACGTGGGCGCGTCCGTGCGCGGTAGACCCAGACGCTCAGTCAGCGATCACCGGTATGCCGAAGAGCGAGGAGGCCGCCGTCACCCGTTCAGCCGGTCCGCACGGGACGAGCACGAGCACTCCCTGGTCCGTGCGATACACCGTGCCGACTCGTTGAAAGCCGGCCCGCTCGATCCCGCGCGCGGAAGCAACATTGTCCCAATCGTGCCCGATCCAGAACCGCTCGGCCCCTTCGCCTTTGATAATCGCTTGCAGTAGAGCCGGGTAGATGCCCCGGCCCCGCCAGGCAGGCAACGTCCCGAAGTCCCAAAGATAGCGGTCGCCGGCCGGGAACCGCACATCTATCCCAAGCTCCGGGATCGCGGCGTGACGGGTGGCAACCCAGCCCCACGCGGCCGGCTCATCGCCGATGCGAGCAAGCCAAGGGCGGTGGCCATCGCGGAACCGCTCCTCAATGGCGTCCACATTGGTGCTCATCACGCGCGCCACCAAGACGGGATCGTGCACCGGCGCCGCCGAGAATCCCGCGACCGGTGGCAGTTCTGGCAGTGGGTCTCCGCGCATCCACATGGCAAAGTGGCCGATCGGTTGGAGCCCGCCTGCTGGCATCGCGCTAGCGTCGAACCGCCTTCCCACCGGTCGGGAGCGGCCGCAGTCCAGCTTCAATCTGCGCGCGGTACGGCTCCAGGAAAGGCGGCAATGCCAACCGCTCGCCGAGGTGCGCGGGATCCTCATCCGTCGCGAATCCCGGACCATCGGTGGCGATCTCGAACAGGATCCGCCCCGGCTCGCGGAAGTAGATCGAGCGGAAGTAGAAGCGGTCAATCACGTCGGTCACGCCTAGACCAGCGCGAGCGATGCGATCTCGCCACTCCCGGTGCTCCTCGTCTGTCGGCGTGCGGAATGCGACGTGATGGACACCGCCGATTCCGAGGCGAGCCGGCGGGAGATCCGGCCGCTCCTCAACATGCACTTCCGCGCCGGGACCGCCCGGTCCGGTTGCGAAGACGGCGACGCTTCGCGCCGAGTTGTCTGGGAACGGATACTCGCCCGCACGCCGAAAGCCGAGGATCTGCGTCAGAACCTGAACCGTCGGATCGAGCCGGCCGACGACGAGCGTGACATGGCTGAGGCCGCGGATTTGGTGCTCAGCCGGCACCGGGCTGTCCGCCCAGGGCACGAATGATTCGTCGTTGCCATCGGCGACGAGTGCCAGGCGCTGGCCCTCGGGATCGGTGAATGGCAAGACGGCACGACCGCCTCGGTCAGTGATGCCCTTAGCGTCGGTCGCCACGCCGGCCTCTTCGAGCCTGTGTTGCCACCAATCCAGCGACTCGCGGCCCGGTACCCGCAGCCCGATCTCGCTGATCTCCCCCGAGCCCGGCACGCGCGAGCCGATGTCAGGCCAATCGAAGAAAGTCAGCTCTGTCCCCGGATTGCCGAGCGCATCCCCGTAAAAGAGGTGGTACGCGGAGACATCGTCCTGATTGACGGTCTTCTTGACGAGCCGCATGCCCAGCACATCGGTGTAGAACGTGACATTCCCTGGCGCGTCGCCGGTGACGGCCGTCACATGGTGAAGCCCGCCGAGTTCCATAGTTAGTTGCTCCTATCTGATCAGCGCTCTGCCAGTCGTTGCCCCGCACTCACCTCGACGATAAGGGCGCGGCGAGATTGTCTCCTAATGGGGGACGCATCTGTCATGCCACTGGGGCGAAGGGGAGCGAGCGCTGAGTTACGCGGTACCCCCGGCAGGACTCGAACCTGCGACCCACCGCTTAGAAGGCGGTTGCTCTGTCCGCTGAGCTACGGGGGCACAACGGGGCGCTCATGTCAAGTATAGCCGACGAGGCATCCGCCGAACCGCGAGCGGCGCGCCCCGGATCGAGCGATTCAGCTTCGCGATTGCGTCCGAAGTCGGCGCAACTCGGCATGAAACTCGGCCATCGCCGGGCCGAGCCGCTCACCAGCGGCATCGAGCGTGACGAGCGTCGTGCCCGCCTTGCCGACATTTGGCCGAGCGGTAATTTCGCCCGTCACTCGCGGCAGGCCGCCTTCCCGCCCGCCCATGACGAAGACTTGGTTGGGCCGCCCAGTGCGCCCAGCGCGATATCCCCGCTCCCGAAAGAAGGCGATTGCGAAATCCAACACCTCATCCGGAGACAGCCGGCTGACTGCCTTCTTCTGATAAGCGGTCCGCTTCAGCTCTTCGTTGTACCGATCCATAGCAGAGGTTAGGAGTTAGGGGCGAGGGGCGAGGAGCGAGGAGTTAGAGGTAGGAGCAGTCGAGTTTGGAGTCGTCCCAGACCCCTGCCCCGACCCCTAACCCCCAACTCCTATCCCCTAACCCCTCGCTCCTCGCCCCTTTCTACATTTCGTGCGAATCGCCAGGGGCAAGGACAAGGCACTTGACGCCGGTTTGCTCCTCGACCATCTCCTTGAATCGGTTCGGATCCTGTTTGATTGGCGGGAAGGTGTTGTAGTGGCAGGGGATGACGAGTCCCGGCTCGAGGAAGCGCACCGCCTTCACCGCGTCGGCTGGTCCCATGGTGTAGAAGTCGCCGATCGGCAAGACCGCGACATCGAGGCCTTCCTCGCCGATCAGCTTCATGTCGCTGAAGAGGCAGGTGTCGCCCGCGAAGTAGATCGTCTTGCCACCGAAGCGCACCACCAATCCGGCGGGCACGCCCGGGGCGAGGAAGTTGTCGCTGTATGACGACGTGTGCCACGCGGGCACGAGCTTGACCGAGCCGCCGGGGAATGAAATCGTCCCGCCGTGGTTGCCGGCGATCACATTGGGCACGCCTTGCTGGCTCAAGAAGGTGCCGAGCTCGAACGTCGCGATGACGGTTGCGCCCGTCCGCTTCGCAATGCTGATCGTGTCGCCGACGTGATCGTCGTGGGCGTGGGTCAGCAGAATCGCCTGCGGCTCGAAATCGTCCGGCGAGTGCTTCGCGAGCGGGTTGCCGGAGATAAATGGATCGATGAGCACTCCATGCTCTCCGTCCTCGAGGTAGAACGCCGCGTGGGCGATATAGGTCAGTCGCATGCGCACCTCCTCCCGTAAAGCATCGTCTAGCCTCCCCCAGGACTCACCCGCGGCCAGTCAGGACTGCCGTGAATACGCGACGCGCCCCTCGGTGATCGTCAGATCAACTTCGACTGCTCCGATCTCAGTCGAAGCTATCGTCTCCAGATCCGTCTCGAAGACGGTCACGTCGCCGAGCATGCCCGGCCGGAGCATCCCCTTCCGCTTCTCTTCGAATGAGGCGATGGCGCCGTTGACCGTGTAGGCGCGCAGGGCGTCCTCGAGGCCAACCGTCTCTTCAGGCCAAACTTCGTGTCCACCGCGATCGCGCCGGGTCATCATCGTCTGCAGGCCAATCGTCGCCCGCGGCGGCACGATCGGCGCGTCGGTGCTCGCCGCCGCGACGATGCCATGGCGGGCGTAGCTCGCCAAGCCGTAGGCGTATCGCAGACGGTCATAGCCGAGATTCTGCACGTAGGCATCGCGGAAATGATAGAGAAAGGACGTGCCAGGGATCGCGATCACACCGAGCCGGGCGATCCGCGCCATTATTGCTTCATCAACGATAGAGCAGTGCTCGATCCGATGCCGGGGATCCGGCCGGGGATGCGCCGTCATCGCCTCTTCGTAGGCGTCGAGCACCAGCGAGATCGCCGCGTCACCGATGGCATGGATGCCGAGCTGGAATCCCGCGGCATGTGCCCGGCGCACCTTCGCCTTCAGCTCGTCCGGCGGCATCATCCAAAGCCCGACGTTGTCCGGCTCGCCGACGTACGGCTCACGCATCCGGGCCGTGCGGCCGCCGATGCTGCCATCGCTGAAGAGCTTGACCGGACCGATCCGCAGCCAATCATCGCCGAAGCCGGTCCGGATGCCGAGCGATTCCATCGGCTCTAGTGTCTCGTCGTAAAGCATCATCAGGTAGGTCCGCACGGGCAGCCGACCCTCTTGGTTGAGCCGCTGATAGGCGCGAAGCTCTTCCGGCCGACGAAGCATGGCTTCCGTCACACTTGTGACGCCGCTTTCAAGGAACGCCTTTCCAGCCCGGAAAAGCGCGTCGGCAAGCTGCTCCTCGTCCGGCTCGCCGATGGCGTCCCGCACCATCTGGAGCGCGGCCTCCCGGACAACGCCGGTAGGCTCGCCGTGTTCGTCGCGGTCGATTGTGCCTCCGTCCGGGTCGGGCGTCGCCGCGGTAATGTTCGCCAGCGCGAGCGCGCGGCTGTTCGCGACGCCGATGTGGTGGCAAGCGCGGATCAGGAGGACCGGGTGGTTTGGGGAAACCGCGTCGAGGTCGTGCCGTGTTGGGTGCCGCTGCTCGCTCAGCCGGGCCTGATCGTAGCCGCGTCCGACGATCCAGGTTCCAGGCGATCGGCGCCGGGTCTCGGCCGCCACGAGATCGACGAGATCGCGGATCGAGCGATTCGGCGGACTGGCGAGATCGAGGTCCGCTAGCGCCAGGCCGACGCCCATCGGATGGGCATGCGCGTCGTTGAGGCCGGGTGTTGCTGTCCGCCCGCGCAGATCGATCGCTTCCGCGCGTGGGCCGGCGGCTTCTCGCGCCTCGTCATCCGTCCCGACCGCCGCGATGCGGCCATTTCGGATCGCGACGGCGGTTGCCCGCGGTCTCTCCGGGTCCATCGTCAGCACGCGTCCATTGACCAGGAGAAGATCGGCCGTCACCGCAGCTCCCTCCCATCGGAAGCGTCGTCCGCCAGGCGGCGCTCGATGTCGCGCTCCCGCTCCAGCCACCAACGGGCGATGTACTCTGCCCTTGCGATCCAGACATCTCCCTGGTCGATCACGTCATCAATGAACCGAGCCAAGGCTCGCGAGAGGCCCGGCCTGCCAATCACGAAGGGATGCAGCGACAGGCACATCAGCTTGCCCTCTGCCCGGATGACGTCGAATTCCTCCCGCCAGACTTCGTAAACCTGGTTCGGCGTCAGGAACCGGCGCACGAAGAGAGTGCAATCGTCGTTGAACCATGAGCAAGGCAGGTGAACGAGAGGTGGTCGTTCCGGGTCCGGCTCAGAGTGAGCCACGAGAGAGGGAGGCGAGCCAGGCCGCTGCAGGACGGGCAAATCACCAACCGGCTCACCCATGACCCAGGTCAACCCGAGCTCTTGGGCGGCAGCGTACGTCGTGCTCATCACACGTCCGCCGGCTGTCTTGTATCCCGTCGGAGTCGCCTCGCCGAGACCGGTAAGGGTGTCGAATACCTCGCGCATGCCCTGCCGCACATCCTCGACGCTCAGTTGTTCGTCCGATTGGCGTCCCGAGGAGCGGAGGGCAATCTCATGACCTTCCGCGACAGCGCGCTGGACGAGCGCGGAATGCAGCCGTGCAGCTTGTCCGTCCCAGCAGAAGGTGGCCTGCACCGATAGATCGGCCAGCAGGTCGAGAATTCGCGCTAACCCCGCCGGCTCGTAGGCAGTTTGCGCGAGCAGGTAGCGATCATCGTCGCTGACGCCGTACGCCTCCCAGTTTGGAGCGGTAACGTCGAAGGTGAGGCAGAGCGCTGCGCGGTGACCTGCGGGCCAGATTGGTGTCGCTGCACACACGTCATGCGCTCCGCGCGGCGTGGCTCGTCGCCGGCTCGAGTTGCCGCTGCGCGAGGTCAGCGACTGCCGCGACGAAGTCGTCGATCTCTTCTTCAGTATTCCACCAGCCGGTGGAGACGCGGGCAATCACCGGGCTCGGCGGCTGTTCAACGTACCGGATGACGAAGCCGCGACGGCAAAGCTCGTCCGCAACCTCCCGAGCATGCCAGCCGTCAACCGTGAAGCAGATGATGCCGGCCATTCGGTCGGGAGGCGTCGTCACGGTGATGCCGGGGACGCCGCTGAGACCTTCATAGCACCGCCGTCCGAGCCGCGCGATCCGTTCGTGTAGCCAGGGGAAACCCACCTCGTCTCGCAGCCAGCGTAGTCCTTCCTCCTGACCGCGCGTGACCGGCAGGTTGTGCTCACCCATCTCATAGCGAGCGGCACCGGCCGGTGGCACGACGAACCCGGTCGCGTCGAAGCGTCCCCAGCGCAAGTAGGTCGGCGCGATATCCCCAAGACGGTCGCGGCGAACGAAGAGCGCGCCGGTGCCGCTCGGGCCGCACAGCCATTTCTGTCCGGCGAACGCGTAGGCGTCGACGCCGAGCTCATGCACGTCGACCGGGATGTGCCCGACTGCCTGAGCGCCATCAACGATCGTCAGGGCGCCGCGAGAGCGAGCCAAGCGCGCAACCTCGGCGATCGGCATAATCGCGCCCGACGACCACTGCACATGAGAGATTGCAATCGCTCTGGTTCGCGGCGTCATCGCGGCCTCGATCGCGGCGACGACATCGCCACCTCCATGGCCGATGTCCACCGTGCGGATGCGAACGCCGTATCGGTGAGCGATCAGCCCGAGCGGCGCGAAGAGACAAACATGCTCCAGGTTCGTGGTGATGACCTCGTCGCCGCGCGCCCAATCCAGTCCCATCAGGGCAATGTTCAGCCCTTCGGTGGTGCTACGGACGAGGGCAATCTCATCCGCCCCAGCGCCGATCACCTCTGCAATGAGGCCGCGCAGGTCTTCCCAGTGCGCTAAGAGATCGTCGTAATAGGTGGGAGCGATCCGGCCGTGCTCAAGTTGCTCTTTCGATACCGCTGAGATCGTCTCCGCCACCACCCGGGGCAACGGCCCATTCGTCCCCGCATTGAGATAAACGAAGCGTCGCACCGCCGGCAGTGACTCACGCAACGCCTCGATTTTCGCCTCCGTTCGCGCCTGGACCGCCGAGCTCACCTCCACCTCCACGAATTTTCCTCGTCATCCGCGTAATCCGCCGGGAGTCTAGGAACTTCCACACAACTCGTCAAACATGTACGAGGGCTGTTTTGGAGCAACGCTACCGGCACCAATTCGCCCTCGGATCCGCGCTGTTCACCGGGTACTCCCTTGGGTCATCCAAAATCCGGTGACTTCGGTTTGGGTTGCGCGAACGCTCTCCTTCGCGAAAGGGCCAAATTGGCGACCGCTTATCCTTGACCTGGCGGCGCGAATCGCCTACGGTTGCGCGTTGGCGTGTCAGGCGCCGGGCCGCACCACGAGGGCGCGTGGCCCGGAACCCACTCCCAATGCCGGCGAGATAACTGCACGCCGCATGCTGTCCGTCGCGGTGGCGACCAGGGCACTGGCTGGCGAGCCCGTCCAGGCGACGCCGAGCGGGAGGCAGCGACGCCACCCCTTGCGCCGAAAAAGAGCGCCCGCTTACCTGGATGCGCCAGGCGTTGAGTCCGGCACCAACCACGAAAACACCTAAGGGAGATTGAGCTCGCATATGGCACACAGAACGTCTGACCGCGGACACGCGCCGGCGGAGGTTGCAGCGACGGCGCCCCTCGAATTCCCTGCCCTGTCGCACCAGCAAATCCTGGTCATCCTGGGCGGCGTGATGGCAGGGATGTTCTTGGCCGCGCTCGACCAGAGCATCGTCGGCACGGCCCTTCCGCGTATCGTCAGTGATCTCGGCGGTCTCAATCACCTATCCTGGGTTGTCACCGCGTATCTCTTGACGTCAACCGCGTCCACGCCGCTCTGGGGCAAAATCTCCGACCTCTACGGCCGGCGCATCATCTTCCAATCGACGATCGCCATCTTCCTCATCGGCTCGGCTCTCTGCGGCCTGAGTCAGGACATGTTCCAGCTGATCGCCTTCCGCGCCATCCAGGGTCTCGGCGGCGGCGGTCTGATGGCGATCGCCCTCAGCATCATCGGGGATGTCATCCCGCCGCGGGAGCGCGGCCGCTACCAGGGATACTTCGGCGCCGTCTTCGGCACCTCGAGCGTGGCAGGTCCGCTCCTGGGCGGTTGGTTCACAGATGGTCCCGGCTGGCGGTGGATCTTCTATATCAATCTGCCGATCGGCGCGCTCGCGTTGGTCATCACGTCGCTGGCGCTGAAGATGCCGGTCGCGCGTCGGGAGCACGCGATTGACTACAGCGGTGCCGCTCTGATCGTGGCGTCTGTCACCAGCCTGCTGCTCTACCTAAACTGGGCCGGCGACGCCTTTGGCTGGACCGCCCCGAAGTCGCTCGTCTTGGTCGCCGTGGCCGTTGTGTTGGCAGCGGCATTCGTCTACGTCGAATCGCGCGCCAAGGAGCCGATCATTCCGCTACGGCTCTTCCAGAACGCGGTCTTCCGCATTGGCAACATCTTCGGCTTTCTCTCCGGCATGGCGATGTTCGGCGCAATCATCTTCCTTCCGCTCTATTTGCAGGGCGTGAAAGGGATGTCACCGACGCGGTCGGGACTGTCGATGCTGCCGGTCGTCATCGGTATCCTGACGTCGTCGATTAGCTCCGGCCGGCTCATCTCCCGAACCGGCCGATACAAAATCTTTCCCATCGCCGGCTCCGCGATCTTGATCGTCGCCATCTTGCTGTTCTCACGGCTGCAGGTCAGCACTCCGTACTGGAAGATCGCGATCTTCGCCTTCCTCTTTGGGCTCGGCCTTGGGATGACGCTGCAGACGATCGTCGTGGCGGTACAGAACGCAGTCGAGATGCGGGACCTCGGCACGGCAACGAGCTCGACCACCTTCTTCCGCTCGCTCGGAGGCGCCATCGGGGCCGCGATCTTCGGCGCCGTGCTCGGTATCCGTCTCGATCACTACTTGGGTGAGGCGGTCGCGGGTTTGCCGACGTCTGGTGCCTCCCTCGAGGCGAACAACATACAAGCGATGCAGGCTTTGAAGGGGCCGGAGCGCGACTTCGTGCTGGGCGCGTTCACCAACGCGATCGACGATGTCTTCTTGGCGTGTCTGCCGTTCATCGTCTTGGCGCTCATCGTCGCTCTCTTCCTCGAGGAGCGACCGCTGCGCTCAGGCCCGACGCATCGTGCCCCGAGCGATCGGACGGCCAATCAAGAAGTCATTTCGGTCGGTCACTAATTTGGAGCACCGCGGCCTGGCGAGCAGATCGGCCGGTCGCGCGAGACGGAGTCACAGGGATGGACCGACGTGAGCGCCAGGCGAATCAGGATGCCTTCCTCGGCGCGCTGCTGGGAATGGCGATAGGTGACGCGCTCGGCATGCCGGTCGCGGGCTGGCCGGCCGAGCGCATCCACGCTGAATACGGTCGCGTCGAGCGGTACTTCCCGCTGACGCTGCCGGACGGAGCGGAGGTCAAGCCTGGCGAGTTCACCGATGAATCGGAAGCGGCGCTCTGCATCGTCGAGTCGCTGACCGTCAACGGCGGCGCGCTCGATCCTGAGAACATCGGCCCAAGGCTCATGTTTCTCGCGCGCGGCGAGGCTAAGCGCTGGATGGTGCCTGAGACGATCGCGCTCCTCGAGCGCGCCGCGGAAACAATGCATTACCAGGTGCCTCTCGACGAAGATGGTCCTGCCACGGGGGATGTCGTTGCTCGCGGCATCCCCATCGGCCTGATGCACGCTGTCGGCGCGTTTCGGCCGGACGCTCTGCGCCAGGATGCCGAGGTGGTGACCCGTCTGACGCACGGCAGCCCGCTGGCAATCGCGGCGACGACCGCGGCCGCCCACCTTGTCCAGCTTGCAGCGCGGAAATCGGTGCCGCCGGACCGCTGGGCGACTGAGACGGCTGAATTCATCGCTGCCGGTGAGGTCGCGGAGCGCCTGCGCCGCGCCGCCGAGATCCAGCGCGGCGACCTCGCGACCGAGGAGGCGATCCGTGCGCTCGGTACCGGGCTCGGCGCGGCAGAGGTAATTGCCAGCGCCTACCTAGCCGCGGCGCGGGCGGACGCGTTCGAGGACGCGGTCTTTGCTGCTGTCAACGCTGGCGGCGCGACCGATTCGCGCGGCGCGCTCGCCGGAGCGATCGCTGGGGCATACCACGGCGCGAGCGGCATCCCCCAGCGGCTCATCGATGACTTGGAGGGGCGGATCTACGTCTCCCTCGCCGCTCCGTGGTTCTATCGCACGGCGCAGCGATCAGCGGGCTCATACATTGAGCTGCGGGAGATTAGTTGAGCGGCCAACCGCTCACTCCGCGAATCGCTCCTCTTTCCAGAAGTCCGCGTTGTTGTGGTAGCCGTACTGCTCCCAGAATCCCGGCTTGTCCTCGGCCAGGAACTCGATCGCCCGCAGCCACTTGGCACTCTTCCACGCGTATCGCTTCGGCACGACCGCCCGCACGGGATAGCCATGGTCCGGGGTCAAGACCTGACCATCGTGCTTGAGCGCGAGGAGCACGTCGTCGTCATCAACGACCTCTAGCGGCAGGTTCGTCGTGTAGCCACCGTCGCAGTGGAAGAGGACGAACCGCGCCTCCGGCTTCGGCTGAACGAGATCGAGGATGGTCTTGAAGGCCACCCCTTCCCAGTGGTTATCGAGGCGGCTCCAGCGAGTGACGCAGTGCATGTCGGCAGTGACGCTGATTTGCGGCAGACGCTGGAACTCCTCCCACGTCAGGCGGAGCGGCCGCTCGACGAGGCCAAAGACGCGGAAATCCCACGTCGCCGGATCGAAGTCTGGCACTGGTCCGTAATGCAGGACGGGCCAGCGCTCAGTGAGATACTGTCCGGGCGGCAGGCGTTCAGCGAGCTCCGGCGGGATCTTCGGGCGCTTCAATCCGAGCGAGCGAAATACCATCTGTCGTTCTCCGAGACGACGCGCGTTCCGGGCATCCGGAACGCGACCGCGGGTTTCCGTCCCAGCCCACCTGAGTATACGCCGCGGGTTGAGCCTCACTTCTGGCGAGCATGCCTCATTCCGATACTGGCCAACGCATTTCAAACTCGTCGCGGAGAATGCTCATCACGAGCTGGTCGTGATACCGCCCATCGAAATACAGATCTTCCCGGAGTCTTCCCTCGACAGTGAATCCGACCTTCTCATAACTGCGAATCGCCGGCGCATTCCAGTCGAGAACACCTAGCCAGACACGGTGGAGGTTGCGCTGACGGAAGAGGTAGCCGAGCAGCGTGATCAATGCATCCGTGCCGTAACCTCGACCGCGTGATTCCGCCTCACCGATCAAGAGCATGACTTCCGCGGAGCGTGTCCGCTCATCGAGTCCCTCAAAATCGATCCGACCGATCGGCGCGCCATCCTCGCGCTCAATCATGAAGTAACCCGCCACGTCGAAGCGGGAAAAGCGCCCCTCCAGATCGCGAAGCAGCTCCTGCTCCGTGACCAACGGCACCGGCCGCGCCCAGAGCCGCATCAGCTCAGAATCATTCATCCACCTCAGAAGAACCGGCACGTCCTCACGCCGTATCGGCCGCAGCCGCACCCTCTTACCAACAATCACCTCACCCCACCCCCACGTATACTCACCCCTCGGCCCACCCCTCTCCTCTCAGCACTTAGCACTCAGCACTCCAGAGTGCTAAGTTCGTCTTGACTGCGCCTTCCTCACCGCTATACTTCACTTTCGAGAGTCTTCGGTAGCCGCCAGCTACGTTCGCTCTCGCCATCGGCGGTTGCCGCTGACAGACCCGACGCACCATCGATCTGGCCCATAATCTAGGATGACCACCAAACGCGACTATTATGAAGTGCTCGGCGTGAGCCGAACGGCAACGGCCGAGGAGTTGCGCCGAGCGTATCGACGTCTGGCTCGCGAGTATCACCCTGACGTCAATAAGTCGCCTGGCGCCGACGAAAAGTTCAAGGAAATCAACGAAGCCTACGAAGTTTTGTCAGACCCGGAGCGGCGCGCGGCGTATGACCGGTTTGGCCACGCGGCGAACGGGATGGGCGGCATGGGCGGTATGGGGGCCGATCCGTTCGGCTTCGGCGCCTCGCCGTTCAGCGACATCTTCGAGACCATCTTCGGCGCCGCGTCCTCGTCTCGGCGGCGATCCGCTCCCGCGCCCGGTCGCGACCTCCAGATCACCCTCGACCTGACGTTCGAGGAAGCGGTCTTCGGCACGGAAAAGGATGTCGAGATCACCCGCCTCGAGACATGTGACGCGTGTCACGGCACGCGCATGCGCGACGGGCAGACCCCGCCTCGCTGCCCGACGTGCGGCGGTAGCGGCGAGGTCCGGCGTGTCCAGCAGACGATCCTCGGTCAGTTCATGACCGCGACGACGTGTCCGACGTGCGGCGGCGACGGCGTGCAGATCTCGGATCCCTGCCCTCGGTGCCGTGGGCGCGGTCGCGTGAGCGTAGCGCGGACGATCACCGTTACCATTCCGCCGGGCGTCGACGAGAGCTCGACGCTGCGGCTTAGCGGCCAGGGTGAAGCCTCACCCCAGGGCGGCGCGCCGGGGAACCTCTACGTCAAGTTCCGGATCAAGCCGCATCCGCACTTCACGCGACAGGGTAAGACGATTCATCTGGAGATCGGCGTCAACGTCGCGCAGGCGATGCTGGGCGACGAAATCGAGATCGAGACGCTTGACGGCCCAGTCGCCTTCAAGCTGCCTGCCGGAACTCAATCTGGGCAGCAGTTCCGCCTACGCGGCAAGGGTGTCCCGGACATGCGCGGCGGCGACCGTGGCGATCAAATCGTGACTGTTCACGTGGTCATCCCCAAGCATCTCACCGAGGAGCAGCGCGCCCTCGTCGAGCAACTTGCGCAGACGTTCGGCGAAGACCAGCGCCCTCAACCAGCGCCACGGGGTTTTTTCGACAAGGTCAAGGACGCGCTCGGCGTCTGAGACGCGGCGCCCGGCGCTCAGGGACCGTGCTCGATCAGGCGGTCGAGCGAGCGCTTCGCCGTGACCAAGGCAAATCCCACCACACCGGCCGCCAACGCAAACGCGGCCACGATCAGAGGCCAGCCAAGCGGCGTCATGCCGCCTAGCTCCCACTCCAGCGCGCCGCGCCAAGACTCCGGCGCTCCGGCGGAGAACATGACGAGTCGTGCCGTGCCGACAGCGGTGGCCAGGCCGAACAACGAGCCGGCCACGAGTCCTGCAGCCCGCCCGACAAGCTCCACCGACCGCTGCACGTGCGGCGCATCGAAGTTTGGAGCGATGGCGGAAGCGGCCAAGTCGATCGCGACGAAGCCGAATGAGGTCCACGCCACCAAGGCGAGGAGCGAGGCCGCGTCGTTCAGCGAGGGGCGATGCAGGCCGACCGCAACGAACGCGATCACTTCGCTCACGAGCAAGATCGGAATGAACGCCGCGAGGAACTTGGCGAGCAGGAGTCGCCCGGTTGAGACCGGGATCAGGCGGAGCAGTTGAATGCCTCGCTGTTCCATCCCGATCGCGTAGATCGTCGAGCCGAGAGAGATTCCCCACGGGACCAGCGCGAACGCGCCATGCTCGAGCCAGAAGCGATAGGCGCCGTCTCCCTCGGCTGAGACACGGCGACTGGCTGTTGCGGCGTAGAACAGCACCATCCCGAGCGGCCAGATCGCCCCACTCAAGCGGCGAAGATCGCGCGCGGTTGTCAGCCACTCCTTGAGCACGATCGCGCCAACTGCTGAAGGCAATGGCCGCACGGCGGCCGCCGTCCACCGCCCGAACGCGCGGCCCGACCGCGTGGAAGGGATGCTCTCGGCCAACCCGACGCTGCGCGAAAACGTCCGCGCAAACACCTGGAACGCCATGATGAGGGCGGCCACCGTCGCAAGGAGCAACACCCCCGACTCGACCGCGAGGTCGAGTGGTCGCATCCGCGCGGCGGCAAGCGCGGCTGCCCCCGCATGACCGGTGGGCAGCCAGCGCAGCGCACCTTCTAGCCTGCCGAGCGCCTCACCATTCTCGAGTGAAGCCCTCGAAGGCGCGAGTGCCGTCCAGGCCGTCAACGCCAGCAAGACGACGAGCAGAATCACCGCGAGGAGGACGCTCCGGATCCGTTTGACTGGGACCACGCCGACGACGAGCGCGACAATTGCGGCGGCGATGGCGGTGGCGAGGAGCATAAGCAGATAGACGATCAGGAACGCCACCGGAATGAGGAGCCAGGAGGCATCGCGGCGTATCCCGAACGCCGCGATAGCGACCATGGCAAGCAGACCACCCGGCAATGATCCTATCGTTGCTTCCAAGACCTTGCCCGCGAAGACCATCCGCAGCGGAATCGGCAGCGTCATCAAGAAGGTCAAGTCGCGGGCGAGATAAAGCGATTGGAGCGAGGCGGTCATCGCGCCGATGAATGAGCCGAGCAGCGCCAGCGTCAGGAGGACGCCCAGCATGGCGGTCGCTTCTGCGTCGCCATCAGCGCGGGCAAATCCCTGCCCTAGCGCTACCAGGAGCATGGTGGCGAGCAACGCGAGCGCCGGCAGGACGATTAGGATCAGCGCCGCCATGCGACCGGGATGACGCGACGCGCCAAATCGCATCCGGTTCCACGCGCTGCGCACTTGCACGCGCACAAGCGCCCTGGCCAGGGCTCCATCCCATCTCGCTCGACGTTCGGGGACGAATCCGACGGCCTGGCTCATCTGAATACGCCGGCGTAAAGATCGAGGGCAGTTGAGTCCGCCCGGCCGGTCAGATGCAGGAAGAGCGACTCTAGGCTCGCGCCGGGCATCGAGACCTGCTGGCGCAGATCCTCAAGCGTGCCGAGGGCGATCAGGCGTCCCTCATTCAAAATGCCGACCCGATCACACATCTGCTCCGCGATCTCCAGCACGTGAGTCGTCAGAAAGACCGTCGCGCCGCGGTCGCAGATTTGACGGAGAATGTCTTTGACCAACCTCGCGCTGCGCGGGTCGAGTCCGTTCGTCGGCTCATCGAGGAAGAGAACGCGCGGCTCGTGGATCAAGACAGAGGCGAGCGCAATCTTCTGCCTCATCCCCTGCGAGTAGGTCTCGATCAAGTCATCGCCAGCCGCGCCGAGCTCGAATGCCTGGAGCAGTTCGTTGATGCGGCGATCGCGAACCGCACGCGGGAGACTGTGAACGTCGCCGATGAAGCGGAGGAACTCCCGGCCGCTGAGCTTGTCGTAGAGGAACGGCTGCTCGGCCATGTAGCCGATCTCGCGCTTGAGCGCCAACCGCTCCCGAACGATATCCCGGCCCGCTACCCGCGCCGTTCCGCTGTCGGGCGTGAGCAGCCCGGTCAGCATCTTGATCGTGGTGCTTTTTCCAGCCCCGTTCGGACCGAGGAAGACGAAGAGTTCGCCGGCGGACACGTGGAACGTCAAGGATGTTATCCCGCCACCCCCCGCATAGCGCTTTGTAAGGTCTCGAACGTCGATCAAGGATGGTTGCTCCCTCGGACAGCGATCCTTTGCTTCACCATGGTACGCCGCCGGGGCCATTCTGACATCACCCGGAGGTCGCGCCGGCGAGGGAGATGCGTCCGTGCAAATAGAGAAGCGGGCCGGCAACGACCGACCCGCTTCAGTCTGGACGAAGTTGGACTAACACCGGGGTTCAAGCTCGACCGGTTCAGCTACGGCATCGCCCCGACGAGCCTCCAGTAGTTCTCGATGATCTGGTTGCCGACGGTTCGCACGATCGTGAAGCAGACGATGATGCAGAGCACGAAGATCAAGGAGTACTCGACAAGCGCCTGACCGTCGTGCACCGTGGGGTGAATGAATTGACGAAGAATGCGGCGTAAGACGCTATCGGTTCTCATGGCGCGTTGCCGCCGGCTCCTTTGTGGAGGTCTGATCGGGTGGCCCAAGAGAGCGATCGTCCCTGACGAGGATGAACGCGCCATTCCGCTGGCGCATAGACAATTGCAAACAAGAGCTCGTCGGAACGAGCCGCGATCGAGCCGCACCCAATCTTGCTCCCGTCTCGCCGGCGATCCCTCCTTTCTCCACCGGACGACTGGCAACGACAGCCATCGCCCGCGTCAACGGTGTCCCGATCTGACACCATCAAGACCGGAGTGACTGATCTGGCGCGGCAGACAGTTCAGAGTATGTTCGCGCGATCAGACCGGCCCTGCTACCAGCCTAGATCAGCTACGTGACGCTGAACATCACACGCTGTTCTCAGTCTTTCCGGTACGCGGGTCCGCAGGATGTCCCCCGATGAGACCTTCTGGAACCGTCTTGGCTAGCCCACCCGGCGCACCGTGCGCCGCCGGCAACCGGCTTGCCACACCAAGGCACGCGACTCCTAAACCGTCGCCTCCTCCGGCACAGGGATCATCACCTCGATAGAGATGCCGCGATTCGCCCGTGCCTCGGTCTTCATGGTCGCGCTCAGGAGCTGTATTCGATGCTGGAAGTGCGCCTCCTGAAGGCGCTCCTCGACCACGGCCCGGTCAGTCTGAACCGCCGTCGCATCGACTCGGATGCGCGCGACCGTCACCTCACGCTCGACGCTGACATCGATCGTCTCCGCGATACCCTCTGCGAGCACGGCAGCGAGGATGGATTGCACCATTCGGAAGAGGGCGACCTGCATCGTCGTGTTGAGCTCGATGTCGTGCTCCGGCCCGCTGACCGTCGTCTGAATCCCCTTGATCCGACCGAGCTCGGTGAGGTAGCGCCGCAGCGTCGGAACGAGACCGAGGTCGTCGAGGATCATTGGCCGCAGGTCGAAGATCAGGCGGCGAGTCTCCTGCAGCGAGGCGCCAATCATCGCCTTCAAGCCACTTAGCTCGGTGCGAGCCTCGGAGAGATCCCGGTCGAGCAGCCGCTCGCAGATCTCAGCCCGCAGGATGAGGTTCGTCAACGCCTGCGTCGGCCCGTCATGGATCTGGCGAGAGATGCGCAGCCGCTCGTCCTCTTGGGCTTCGATGATGCTCAGGATGCTCGGCGCAGGAGCTGCTGCCTCGCCGTTCAGCATTCCAGTGCGGCCACGCGGCGCCGCGGGAGCGCTCTGCTCGTCTTCGTTCGCAATCGCCTGAATGCTGAGAAGATCGATGAGGAGCCGGAGCTTCTCTTGGTACTCCTTGATGTGCTGCTGGCGGTTCTGCAGCTGCTCCGCCTGCGAGCGCATCATGAACAGCCGAAGCTGCACCTCGTGCGCGGTGTTGTACAGGTCTCGGATATCCTCGCGACTGTAGTTGTCGAGGTGCATTTCCATGTCGCGGACGCGATTGGCCATCTGAAGCTCGCGGCCCGCGAGTTTCTCCACCTCGCTGTTCGTCTTCTGCAGGAGGAGCTGGATCTCGTTCATCGACTGAACTGATTGCTCCAGCTCGCTGCGGCAGGCCTCCTCCAACTCCAGGATGCGATCGCGAAACTCTTTCGTCTGCGGCGGTGGAAGGACCATTCGACTCCTACTCCCAGGTCACTCTGCGGCGTTCGGCGCCCGGTGATGCCGCGTTGATGGCACAACGGACGTACCGCGGCGACTTGAGCGTAGGGTGCTGCCGGGACCAGGGCAAGGGGACTAACGTCCCAAACCGGCAAAGCGCCGCCACAATGCGGCGAACGGCCGTGCTATCATTCCCAGACGGAGTCGGGTCACCTATTGACCGTCCGACTTCGAGCGGCTTGTTGGCGGGTGGTGAAATGGTATCACACGGGTCTTTGGAACCCTTGTTCCAGGTTCGAATCCTGGCCCGCCAGCCCGTCCTCATCTCGGCTGGTGGATCCGCCTCAGCATGAAGATGCAGCAAGACGCCGATCCGGGCGCGGCGCCGCGGGCCGCCGACACGGCACTCGTCGTCCTCGCCGCTGGGGCGGGAACGAGGATGAAATCGGCGCTGCCGAAGCCGCTCCACCCGGTGGCGGGCTTGCCGATGATCCTCCACGTTCTCCGAGCGGGCTTGGCAATCTCACCCGCCTCAACGACCGTCGTTGTCTCTCCTCACCTTAGCGATCTTGCGACTCGGCTCGACGGCGCGCCGCCGTTTCAAACGGTGATTCAAGACCCGCCGCGCGGCACCGGCGATGCCGTCCGGCGCGCGTTGGACACGATCGAATCGGCTCGCTGGATCGTCGTCCTCTACGCGGACCACCCGCTCCTAACCGGGCAGGTTGTTTCCGACCTCATCGCTGGCGCGCGCGAAAGTCGAGCACTCGTCACGATTCTCACCTGTGAGCTTGACGACGCAGCCGCCTATGGTCGCATCGAGCGAGATCGGCACGGCCGGCCGGTCCGGATCGTCGAGAAGGCAGATGATGATCCAGCGCTGCGGCGCGGCCGTGTCGAGATCAACAGCGGCATGATGGCGATCGAGGCAAGCTGGGCGCGGGACGCCCTTTCAAGACTCGTCCCGAGCGCCTCCAACGGTGAGTACTACCTGACCGATCTCGTTGAGATGGCGGTTCTGGAGCGGGCAACGGCGAAGGGTCCCTGGCCGGTGGCCACGGTCACGGCCCCCTCTGAGATCGTCTTGGGAATCAACGACCGCGTCGAACTGGCTCGCGCGGACGCGCTAATTCGCGACCGTATCCGGCGGCGCTGGATGCTCGACGGCGTTACGATTCTGGCTCCCGAAACGGTGCTGATCGACGCGGATGTCGAGATCGGACGGGACACGACGATTCTGCCGTTCACGATGCTCGAGGGGAAGACGGTCATCGGCTCCGGCTGCCAGATCGGGCCAGGCGCGAGTCTTCGCAACGCCCGCATCGGTGACCGGGTCCAGGTGCGTGCCTCGACGATTGTCGACTCCACCGTCGGTGATGATTCCGATGTCGGACCATACGCGCACCTGCGCGGTGGCACGGTCATTGCCGACCACGTGCATATCGGGAACTACGCTGAGCTCAAGAACGCCGTGGTGGAGCCGGGAGTCAAAGTCGGGCACGTGAGCTATCTCGGCGATGCGCGAATCGGCGCGGAGACGAATGTTGGCGCCGGGACGATCACCTGCAATTTCGACGGAGTCTCGAAGCACCGCACCGAGATCGGCGAAGGAGCCTTTATCGGCAGCGACTCGATGCTGGTCGCTCCCGTGACGATTGGGGCTGGCGCGCGCACCGGAGCCGGGTCTGTGGTAACTCGAGACGTGCCTCCAGGTGTAACAGTCGTCGGCGTCCCCGCGAGGCCAATTCGACCAACACAATCCTCTGAGGAACCCACGAAAAAGGATCATGCGCCGGAAGGCGACGAATGAGGCGATAAATGGACGGTCGGCTCCAGATCTTTGCCGGTAATTCCCACCCAACCTTAGCGGCTGCGATTGCCCGTGAGCTCGATACGACGTTGGGCCGGGCGATAGTCGGGTCGTGGAAGAACGGCGAAACGCGCGTCAAGCTGGAAGAAAACGTCCGCGGCTCGGACGTCTTCGTCGTGCAGTCGATGTGCATGCCCGTCGATCATCACATCATGGAGCTTCTGCTGATGATCGACGCGCTCCGACGCGCCTCCGCGGCGCGGATCACGGCGGTCATCCCGTATTACGGGTACGCGAAGCAGGAGAAGAAGACGACCGGACGGGAGCCGATCTCTGCCAAACTCGTCGCGAATCTGCTGGTGACCGCGGGCGCCAACCGCATCCTAACACTCGACCTCCACGCGCCGGCGATCGAGGGCTTCTTCGACATCCCGGTCGACCACCTTCGCGCCACGCCGCTGCTCGCGCGCCGGTTCCGCTGGCAATCCGGCGACAACCTCGTCGCGGTTAGCCCGGATTCCGGCGGTGTTGCCAGGGCCGACGACTTTCGCTCGCGAGTAGGCGGCTCGATCGCCATCATCTCGAAACGGCACCCAGGCCCCGAGGCGACCGAGATGCTCGAGATGGTCGGTGATGTCGAGGGCAAGACGGCGATCATCGTCGACGACATGATCTCGACCGGCAGCACGCTCGTCCTCGCCGCCAATCTGCTCAGTGAGCGCGGCGCTGCCGAGATCCATGCCGCGGCCACGCACGGCATATTCGCCGACAACGCGCTCGAGAAGATCGCGAATTCACCGATTTCTCGCGTCTTCGTAACCGACTCGGTGCCGCTGCCGGAGACCGGTCCGCGCGACCGTGTCGAGGTCGTCACGGTGGCGCCTCTGCTCGCCGAAGCGATCACACGCATTCACAAAGACCTCAGCGTGAGCGCGCTGTTCACCTAGGCGCGTCTTAGCTGCCTTTTCCGGCGAACGCTCACGCGATCACTCCGAACCGAGGCAAGTTCATGCGCATCGGTGAGCCGGTCGTCTGGTTGCCGACGACGACAAGCACGATGGACGACGTGGCTCGACTGGCCGCGGAAGGCGCGGCGGAGGGACTAGTCGTCGTCGCCGACGAGCAAACGGCTGGACGTGGGCGTGGCGGCCGGTCGTGGATCGCGCCGCCGGGCTCGTCTCTCCTCCTCTCTGTCCTGCTGCGCCCACCGCTCCCGGCCGCTCGCCTTTCCACGCTGCCACTTGTGACCGGTGTCGCCGTCGCAGAGGCCATCGAGGATGTAGCCGGCGCGTCATGCCGTCTGAAATGGCCGAACGATGTGCTGCTAGGTGACAGAAAGATCGCCGGCATCCTCGTCACGACACAGCCAGGACCGGACAATCGAACAACGGCCATCGTCGGCATCGGGATCAACGTCTCGACGCCACTCGACGCCTTGCCACACGGAGCAGCCAGCCTGCTTACAGAGACCGGAAGTGTCCTCGATCGCAAGGCACTGCTCGATGCTCTCTTGACCCGGCTTGACTGTCATTACAGCGCGTTCCTGGAGGCCAGCGGCCGCCCTGATCTGGCGCCTTGGACCACGCGTGCCGCGTATCTCGGCGAGATGGTCGAGATCCGAGACGACGAGCGGCGATACACGGGCTGGTTTCGCGGCGTGGATGCCGACGGAGCGCTGGTGCTGGAAATCGGGGACAATACGGTACGCCGCATCGTCGCGGGCGACCTCGTGCGAGGTCCGCGTCCGACTCCCAACGACCACCAGTGATCGAAGTCCTACAGGGATCGGCGAGCAGCAGGTACTCATCGGGCCCACTCAAAATTCAATCGAGAATCTCGGCAAAACTGTGTTGACAAGGAGGCAAGGAAGGTGTACGTTAATGCCGTGCTCCGATGATTCTGTACGGAATCAGGAGAGGGCGGGTAACACCGCTATCTTCTGAGGACGGCAGGATTGTCGGAGCACGTTTTCTTGTGCGGAACTCCGAATTTTCATCGGCATCTGCGGTCGCCGTGGCAGCGATCCCCTCATCACATGGATTCCCCTCCGCTCCGCGCGACCGTTGGTATGATCCGCAGGGTTGGGCCCGTTTGGCCCATGGCATG
>Ga0207874_1001017_pt1 | contig 35359 bp, 30 predicted proteins | sample HigsolmetaAR201D_FD_184833 | JGI IMG/M metagenome (GOLD analysis project Ga0207874, IMG submission 184833) | Ionic liquid and high solid enriched microbial communities from the Joint BioEnergy Institute, USA - AR20-1-D (SPAdes) (version 2) ...
AGTAGAAGTATCCCTACCGGGTCAAACCGGCGAGCTTGATCGCGTAGGCGTACTGTGCCTTGGCGGCGTCCGCAGAAAGTTCGGGGAGGTCAATGACCAAATCCTTTCCCGACTGCCTCCATGTGAGAGCGACGGTCGTTCCCAGCAGGGACACCTTGAGATTGGAAGGTGCCTGGACATCCTTCAACACGAGCTTGCGCCCCGGCCAGCCCGGTACGATCGCGTAGACGTCCTTCCCTTTCGAAGTGAAGAAGGCCTCAATCACGGCCTGGCCCGGCTTCTTCCGGTCGACGTAGTCGGTAACCTCATATCTCACGGCGTGCTGACCTGACTTCAGCTCGGGGATCTCGCCAGGGCTGAACTGGCGCGTCCGGACCCAGGGTTTGGTGCCATAAATGGCTTCACCATTCACCTTCAGCCAATCGCCAATTTGAAGCAGTCGCTCCTCCATGATGACGGGAATGCGGCCGTCGGCCGTTGGACCAATGTCGAGCAGGAGATTGCCGCCCCGGCTTACAAGGTCAATTAGCATCAGGATGAGCTCTCGCGCACTGCGGTAGTCCTGAAGCCGCTCCATCCGGTTATAGCCGAAGGAGTGCCCCATGCCGCGGTTCTCTTCCCACGGATGACTGCTGTCTGCGAGCCCGGCCGTATATTCTGTCGTGAAGTAGCTGCCGTGCTTGTGGCGTGTCCCCTTGCCCCAGCGGTCATTCACAACCACCTCATCGCGTACCGGCGACTCGTTGAACAGCCACGCGAGAAGCTCTTCTGACTTCCAGTCTTCGCTGGGCATGTCCCACTCCCCGTCTGAGAAGATCAGCGAGGGCCTGTAGCGCATCACCAGGTCTTTGAACTGCGGGTGCATGTGCTCGGTGACGTAGCGCTTGCGGTCGCTAAGCCAGAGCGGGTTGTACCACTCGTAAAGCGAGTAGTAGTAGCCCATTCGCAGTCCTCGCTTCCGTACCTCGGTCGTGAGCTCGCCAAGGAGATCGCGCCGGGGCCCGATCACCGTGCTGTCCCACGGCCGTTTCCAGGTCTCATTCGCCTGTTTGCTGGGCCAGAGAGCAAAGCCGTCATGGTGCTTGGAGGTAAGGACGACGTACTTGGCCCCGGAGCGTTCAAAGACGCTTGCCCAATGCGCGGGGTCATAGAGTTCGGCGCGGAACAGCGGAGCGAAGTCTTCATACGGGAAGTTCTCGCCGTAGTTCCGGGCGTGGAACTCCCATGTCGGATTGGGCTTTCCGTCCTTCAACGTCTTGCCGCGTTTGAGGTAGTTCCAATACCACTCGGAGTATTGCCCGATCGGTGCGAAGGAGGGAACCGCGTAAACGCCCCAGTGAATGAAGATGCCAAACTTGGCGTCGGTAAACCAGGAGGGAGTCGGACGTTTGTCAAGGGACTCCCAGGTTGGCTGATAGCGAGTCTGGCCAGCCGCAGACCAGAAGCCGGCGAGCAGGATGAAACAGATAGCGAGCGATCTCAAGCAGTCACCTCCAGCGGAGAAAGCGTACGTGGATCAGCATACATCGCCGCCCGGATTCAGTGCTGCACGAATTTCAGCTTGAAGGGACTGCGGGCTGGACGATGCTGGAGTTAGGGAGCGATGTAGAACTGGGATGCGTTGAGGATCCACTGCTGGCCTGGAATGTACGCCGAGACTACAGCATACCGGCCGGGAGGCAGCTCCTGTGCGGGGCGAATGGCGACGATACGCCTCGTAAGAATCTCCGACTCGGTTGGAATGGCCTTTTTTTCCAAACGCAGTCTCAGCCAGTCCTTTTCCTCGGCCTTGATCTTGGCGCTGTCCTTCTCCTCGATTCGTGCGATGAGAAAACGATTGCCCCCTGGGGGATGAAGTCCGACCGAGTAGAAGATTGGTCTGGGGTTGCTGATTCTAGGGGTCTGGCCAGGGCCGGGCACGTGGAGGCGGACGTCGTAGTCGCCGAGGCCGAACCACCAGCCGTAACGGTTGCGCGGCCATGCCGTTGCCGAGGCGAGATTCACCCACCCCCCCGAGTCGCGGTAATAGACACCGCGCGCCAAAGGCAAGCCCGCAAGCTCTCCTGCCTCGATTTGCGCTGGCGGCCGCTCCGCACGGGCCTGCGCCGCGGCCCGTAAAATCGCGTTCAGGACGTTGGACGTGGCCCCAGCCCGGCGGAGCGCGATCAAAGCATCTGGAGAAGCGTCGAATTTCACGTTCCCCTCGCGCACCGCCGTGCGTATGGAGAGGACGATGGTGCTCTCAGGAATGCCTGCTTCGGCCATACGAGCGATGGCGTCGTTTGTCAGCGGCATCTCCGCCTGTTGGCCCACCGCGATGGGAAGGAATAGCATCGCGAGCAGAACCAGAACAGCCATCGGCTTCTCCCTACTCGTTCGACGCTGTCTGGTACAGACTGTTTCTGTGCGGGAGGCCAGCTGTTTCCTCAAATTACACTTTCAGGATTTTCTTCTTCACTGCGTAGAGGACCAGCTCAGCAGTGTTGTGCAGGCCCAGCTTCTGCATAAGATTCAGCCGGTGCGTTTCCACTGTGGAAACGCCAAGATCAAGGAGGGATGCGACTTCCTTATTCGTCTTTCCTTCCGCAAGCAACTGGAGCACTTCGCGTTCCCGCTCCGTCAGCAGATCATAGGAGTCTTGAAGTCCTTCCCGCTGCAGCCGCTGTACGTAATCGTCCAGCAGAATCTCAACAACAGAAGGACTGAAAAATGTCCTTCCGGCCGCAACAGCCCGAACCGCCCGCAGCATGTCCGGTTCGGCGGCATCCTTCATCAGATAGCCCTTCGCCCCAGCCGCCAGAGCACGCACGATGTACTCCTCATCCGAATACATACTGAGGATGATGACGCCGACGTTGCGGCACTTTCGAGTGATCTTTTCCGCTGCCTCGATGCCGTTCAAATGCGGCATCGCGATGTCCATGATCACCACATCCGGATGCAGCTCTTCTGCCAGCCGAACCGCCTCGCGTCCATCTGCTGCCTCGGCAAGAATCTCAATGTGAGCGTCTTCGGCAAGGAGAAAACGGACCCCCTTGCGCAGTACATCGTGATCGTCAGCAAGGATCACGCGGATTCTGTTCGCCACTTCTCACTGCTCCATGGAATATGAACTCTTATGCGAGTCCCTTCGCCCGGCCGGGATTCGACTTCGAGCGAGCCTCTGAGCTCCCGCACACGCTCCTCGATTCCGATCAAGCCGATGCCCGACCGCTGCCGGGTGCGGTCGAATCCCACGCCGTCATCTTCCACGAGGAGATTCACGCCGTCCGGATTCCCTTCGAGGACAATGTTGATTCGCTTGGCTCCCGAGTGCCGGGCGCAGTTCGTCAGGCCCTCCTGCACGATGCGATAAATGTAGACCTTGTGCCGCTCCTGCAGATTGGCGATCTCCCCGCGCACTTCCGTCACGACGGGAATTCCGGTGTGGCGGCTGAACTGGCGCGCCTGACGCTGCAGGGCGGGCTGAAGTCCCAGGTCATCCAGCATCGTAGGACGCAGACCGGCCGCGATGTCGCGGATGGATCGCAAGCTCTGCTCGGCCAGCAGCTTCACCTCTTCAAGCCGTTCTGCAAACTCCCCATCCTGCGTAAAGCGCAGCCGTCCGAGGCTCCCCAGCTCCATCCGCAGCGCCGTCAGCTTTTGGCCCACTTCATCGTGCAGCTCGCGTGAAATCTCCTTGCGCTCATCTTCCTGAGCGTGCCTAAGCTTCATCGAAAGATGGCGAAGCTCCTCGCTCCTCCTCTTCGCTTCCTCATGCTGCTCGACGAATCGCTTCTCGAGCCACGCGATTCGCAGAATACTGGCGCCCGCAACGAGCAAACCGGAGACAAAAGCGAAGCCCATCACGCTTTGAACATCGCCCCGGAACTCCCGCTCGCTGAGATTGATTGCCTCATACTGCTGCTCATAGAAAGCTTCGTTCAGACGCCTCACCTCATCAGAGATGGCAAGGATGGATTGTCTCCGCGGCCGCTGCTCCTCCCGCAAGAAGTACGTACCCCGCTCCGCCCGCTCCTTGGGAGTCCAGTGGAGGACCGGCAGCATGAATTCCCAGTACGTATCGATCTCCCGCCTCAGCCGGACCAGTGGCGACCGGTCTTCAAGATGGCTCGTCTTCTCCAGCTCCGACACCTGCTCCTGAATCTCGGACCGGAGGCGAATGATTCTGTTGAGATAATCGGCTTCGACCTCGGGAGAAGTGTCCAGCAGGAACTCGCGAAGGACGATGCTGACGAGGTAGAGGTTCCGCGAAAGCTGCTCCACCAGGAGCCGGTTCCGCTTCTCATCCCCCTGCATCCGCCTGATTTCGTGGTAGATCTCCTGGCTCCTTCGCAGGGCGGTCAGGCTCGGAAGCAGCATGAGGCTCAGCAGGCAGCAGGAAGCGATCGAAAAGACGGTCCAGGTCCGATAGGGCCGTTTGAAGTATGAAGAAAATCCGGTCATCCAACGCTCTGCTTCCCTATCATTTTCGACAATTCTCCGGTCTTTTCAGGAACTGCCGCCGGGACCAGCCAAGGGATACTGGCTATGGCGGTAAAGGAGTTCCCCTCCACCTACGCCTCTGCGCGGCGACCTCGCCGCGCCCGCCGGGTGAGGAGCAATGCAGAAAAATCGAAAAGCGGAGGCCTTATCAGCAGGCGTATGCCTGGCGCTTGGAATGCTGATCTCTTGCGCCACATCAGCGAATGTAGCGCCAGTCGTTCAAGAGAAGGCCACGCCCGTCGGGGTGGTCGAAGTGAAGCGCCAGGACCTGGGCCGCGACCTCGAATTGAGCGCTGAGTTCAGACCGCAGCAGGAAGTCGCGATCTACGCGAAGGTTTCCGGCTATCTGAAAGCCATCTACGTGGACGTCGGCGACCGCGTCAAAAAGGGCCAGTTGATTGCTGAGTTGGAAGTTCCCGAAATGGCCCAGGACGTGAGCCAGGCAGCGGCGGCGCTCAAGCGCGCCGAGCTGGAGGTCGAGCGAGCCAGAAGCGAAGTCCGCCGCATGGAAAATGCACGCCGGATCAAGGAGATTTCCTACAACCGGCTCGCGGCTGTGATGAAGGCGCGGCCCAATCTGATCGCCCAACAGGAAATCGACGACGCCGCAGCGCGGCTCCAGGACGCCGAATCGCAATTGCAGGCCGCACAAGCGACTCTGGCGGTGACCGAAGAGCAGGTACGGATCGCGAGAGCCAACAAAGCACGGATCGATACGCTTGCTGGCTACCTGCGAATGACTGCTCCGTTCTCCGGAGTGGTTACGCAGCGGCTGGGCGATCCCGGCGCCATGATTCAGGCTGGCACGACGTCCCATATTCAAGCGCTGCCCATCGTCCGAATCTCGGCGATCGACCGTCTGCGGTTCGTCCTTCCCGTACCGGCATCGATCGCCGGGCGGATCCGGGTCGGCACGCCGGTAGAAATCAGGGTCGATTCGCTCAACCGTATCTTCCATGGCCGCATCTCCCGTTTCTCGGGAGCGCTGGACGCCTCCACGCGCACAATGCTGGCAGAGGTTGATCTGCCGAACACGGACCAGGCCCTCATGCCTGGAATGTATGGATACGCCAGGCTCCGCTTCGAGCGAAGAGACGACGTTCTTGCCGTTCCGATTCAGGCTGTCTCAGGACACGGAGTTGGCGCCTCAGTGTGGCTTGTCAATTCGGAAAACCGGTTGGAAGAGCGGAAAGTCGACACCGGAATGCAAACGCCGGACATGATCGAGATCCTTTCCGGACTGGCCGAAGGCGACCGTGTCGTCGTCGGTAACAGGAACAGGCTCAGAGCCGGCCTCCTGGTAGACCCGAAGCCGCTGGCGGGCAGCCAGCGAGCAAAAGCGGAGGCGGTGCACTGATGTCTCGATTTGCTATCCGGAATCCTTATTTCATCATCGTCATCTGTCTGGTGCTCGCAATCGTCGGAGCGACCAGCCTCGCACGGATGCCGGTCGATCTCTTTCCGGCAATCAACATTCCAGTCGTCGTGGTGGCCACGTTCTTTTCCGGAATGCCGCCCGAGCAGATCGAGGCCGACATCACCGGCCGCTTTGAGCGTTTCTTCACGCTTGCCAGCAACATCGAGCATATCGAATCCCGATCGCTCCCCGGCGTCAGCCTCATCAAGATCTATTTTCAGCCGGGCACGGCTGCGGACTCTGCCGTCACAGCCATCTCCAACCTCGCCATGGCCAACCTGCGCAGGCTTCCGCCCGGTACTCTGCCCCCGGTCGTTTTGAAGTTCGACGCCTCGAGCCTGCCCGTCTGCCTGATCACCCTGAAGGGCGAAGGCATGTCTGAGACTCAGTTGCGGGACCTGGCGCAGTACACGGTCCGGAACCAGGTGGCGAACGTTCCGGGCGCCTCCGTCCCGCAGCCATTCGGCGGCCGCTACAGGCAGATCATGGTTTACGTCGACCCTTTGAAGCTGGAGGCTCACCAACTGAGCCCGATGGATGTGGTCCGGGCCGTGAATGAGAACAATCTCATTCTCCCGGCTGGCGACGTCCGTATTGGGCCGCTGGGCTACAGCCTCTACACGAACAGTCAGGTCGACACGATCGAGGACATTTCGAGAATCCCGCTGAAGGCAGCGCCAAGCGGTCTGGTGCTCGTGGGCGACGTCGGCAAGGCCATGGACGCCCAGCAGATCCAGAACAACATCGTACGCGTCGACGGCCAGCCCTCGGTCTATCTGCCGATCCTGAAACAGGGCGGCAACACGAACACCATTCGTCTCGTGGATGGTGTCAAGAACGCTGTCGCCAACCTGCTCGATGTCCCCGGCAATCTCACGACCAGCGTGGTCTTTGACCAGTCGCAATTCGTGAAGAAGGCCATTAAGACTCTGGTGCACGAGGGAGCAATTGGACTGTTTCTCACGTCTCTGATGATTCTGATCTTCCTTGGCAGCTTCCGCGCGACTTTAGGGGTCTGCCTCTCCATTCCGCTGTCGGCACTGACGACGTTCATTGTGCTCGCCATGGGCGGCAGTTCAATCAACGCCATGGTCCTCAGCGGGCTCGCTCTGGCCTTTTCGCGACTGATCGACAACTCCGTCGTCGTGCTCGAGAACATTTATCGTCACCTGGAAAAGGGGGAAGATCCTCTACAGGCGGCGGAGAAAGGCGGATCGGAGGTCGCACTGCCCGTTCTTGCAGCTACACTGACGACGGCGGTCGTCTTCTTTCCTGTGACATTCCTGCACGGAGTGAGCCGTTTCCTCTTCTCGGCGCTGGGGCTGGCCGTCGTTATTTCCCTCTTCGCTTCCTACTTTGTCGCAATGACGGTGGTGCCTCTTTTCTGCGCGAGGTTTCTCAAGGGCCACCATAAGCACAAGGAAGCAGAGACGCATCTCTCCTGGGGGACGAAATTCAACCGCTGGTTTAATCAGGCCTTTGAGAGGATGCTCGACCGCTACTCCACTGCGGTGGACCTCGCGCTGCGAAGGCCATCGCTCATTCTCTTCTTGAGTGCGGCGATCTTCTGCATAAGCCTGCTGCTCTATCCGCTTCTCGGCGTCTCGTTCTTTCCACGAACCGACGAAGGCCAGATTGTCATCAACCTCAAGGCGCCTTCCGGCACGAGACTTGAAAATACTTCTGAGGAAGTGGAGCGTGTCGAGAACCTGATCCGTGATGTTGTTCCAACTGAGGATCTGGGAATGATCGTTTCGAATATCGGTGTCACCCCGGGCTTCTCTTCCATCTACACAACGAACTCTGCGCAGCACACCGCTTTCGTACAGATCAGCCTCAAGGAGGGGCACAAGGCAGGCAGCTACGAATATATGAAGCGGATTCGCGAGCGGCTGCGCAACGAACTACCGCATCTCAGCGCCTATTTCCGCTCTGGCGGCTTGGTCGACGCCGTTCTGAACCTCGGACTGCCTGCTCCGATCAACGTGCAGGTCAGCGGTTCCGATCTTCGGCTGGCTCACGGAACAGCCGAGAAACTCGCCGCGGATATTGCAGCCCTTCCCGGCGTTAGCGAAGTCTACATTCCTCAGGATGTCGACTACCCTGCTTTGAAGGTCGACATTGACCGTTATCGCGCAAGTCAAATGGGTTTGACGCAGCGCGAGGTGGTCAGCAACGTGATCACCGCGCTCACCTCAAACCAGATGATCGCGCCCAGCTATTGGGTGGACCACAGGACTGGCAACGACTACCTGCTTACCGTGCAATACCCCGAGAATCAGGTGCAGAGCATTCTCGATCTCACCAACATTCCACTGCGCGCGCCGGGGCGTCCGAAGCCTGTGCGCCTGAGCTCCGTAGCCTCGGTCCGCCGCCTGGACGCGCCGACGGAGGTCGACCACTATCAGTTGCGCCGGGTGATCGACGTCTATGTCGGGCTGGAAGGCGAGGATATCGGCAAGGTCGCCGACAACATTGAGAGAATTATCGCCCGGACGGAACTTCCGGAAGGAATTCGGGTTACGCTGCGCGGGATGGTGCAAGGCATGCGCGACTCGTTCCGCAGCTTCGGATTTGGCTTGCTGCTCGCGCTGGCGCTGCTCTATCTGATTCTCGTGGCTCAGTTCCGCTCCTTCCTCGATCCCCTGATCATTCTGCTGGCCGTGCCCCCTGGCCTGACCGGCGTACTGCTCCTGCTGTATAGCGCAGGCACTACACTGAACGTGCAGTCTTTGATGGGTGTCGTGATGATGGTGGGAATCGTGGTATCGAACAGCATCCTGATCGTGGAGTTTACCCACCGGCTGATCCGGAATGGACTGCCCGTAGGCCGCGCCGTGGCCGAGGCCTGCCGAGTCCGGCTGCGCCCGGTGCTGATGACCTCGCTTGCGACCGTCATCGGCCTGCTGCCAATGGCGCTGAAGTTAGGAACTGGAAGCGAAAGCTACGCCCCGCTTGCACAGGCCATTATCGGCGGCCTGACCTTCTCGGTCGTTCAGACCATCTTCGTTGTCCCCGCCGCGTTCCTTCTGGCATACAGGAAACGCTACGCCGGAGGGATCCAATGAAGTTTTTGCGTCTTGCCTTCATTCTTCTTGGCACGATGGCGGCCGCGCAAGTCCGCGAGCGTCTCACGCTGCAGCAGGCCGAAGAGATCGCCCTTCGGAATCATCCTTTAATCAACGCCGCCCGCTTCACCGCGATGGCAGCCGCTCAGGTCCCGGCGCAGCACGCTTCCTCCCGGTACCCCACCGTAACAGGAAGCTTCACCGGGGCCGCGGCGCCGGAGAATACACGCCTCGCCGCGGGAGCGATCAACAATCCGGTAATCTACTCCCGTTTGTCCAGTGGAGTGACTGTCACCCAGACTCTGCACGACTTCGGGCGCACGTCTCATCTGGTCGCCAGCGCCCGGATGCAGTCTCAGGCAAAAGACCAGTTGACGCGGTCCGTCCGCAGTCAGGTGCTTCTGGATGTTGCTCGCGCCTATTTCTCCGCATTGCGAGCCGATGCAGTTATGCACGTCGCGCAGGAAACAGTTGCAAGCAGACAATTGAGCGCCGATCAGGTCAATGCGCTCGCTGAAGCCCGCCTCAAATCCGGCCTTGACGTGACTTTCGCCAATGTAGCCCTGGAAGAGGGCAACCTGCTGCTGATTACCGCCGAAAATGAGCGAAGGGCGGCGCGCGCAAATCTGGCTGCCGCCCTCGGATATACGAACGCCCCTGAGTTTGAGTTGGTCGACGAACCTCTGAAGATCGAGCCTCTCTCGAAGGACGAGCTGATCGCCACGGCGCTCCGGGAGCGTCCGGACCTCCAGGCTCTGGCGCTCGAGGCAGAGGCGGCGGCGAGATTCGCAAAGGCGGAAAAAGCCTTAAATTATCCCACAATCTCCGCAGTCGCATCGGCGGGTCTGATCCCTGAGGGGGCATCCGCGCTGCGCAGCAATTATGCGGCCGGCGGGGTCACGGTGTCGCTGCCGTTCTTAAATGGAGGCATGTTCAAGGCCCGCCAGGAAGAAGCACTTCTGAAGGCCCGGGCCGCCGAGGAACGAAGAAAGGATCTCGAAAGACAGATTGTGCGAGACGTGACCGTGGCACTGCTAAACGTGAACACAGCGGAGGAACGCGTTCACCTGACGGCACGCCTGCTCGAGCAGGCAAGGCAGGCGCTGGACCTGGCCCAGTCGCGGTACGAGCTCGGGCTCAGCTCCATCGTGGAGTTAAGCCAGGCCCAGCTGGCAGTGACGTCGGCAGCCATTCAGCAGGCAAACGCAAAGTACGAGTACCGGATCCAGCGCGCGATCCTTGACTTTCACACAGGCGTTCGCCACTGACGACTCGCAAATTGCACCGCAATCCAATCTTCAGAAACAAATGCCTTCGCCTCCGTAAATCGGCAAGGCGCCAGGAAAGATATCTGCGGGCGAACACTGTCGTAGACTGATTAGGGAAGGAGCCTCATGGCGAAACAATGGGCGTCACCGCCTCCAATGACGATCGATCCGAACAAACGTTATACCGCTACGTTTGAAACATCCCGCGGCACGATTGTTTGTGAACTATTTGCGAAGGAAGCCCCGAAGACGGTTAATAACTTCGTGTTTCTGGCGCGGGAAGGGTTCTACAACAACACAACGTTTCATAGAGTCATCAAAGACTTTATGATTCAGGGCGGGGATCCGACCGGCACCGGGCGCGGCGGGCCGGGCTACCGCTTCGAGGACGAGTTCGAGGGCAACCCGCACCGTCACAAGGTTGGTTCTCTATCCATGGCCAATGCGGGACCGAATACGAACGGCAGCCAGTTCTTCATCACTCACGTCGTGACGGACTGGCTTGATGGCAAGCACACGGTGTTCGGCCAGGTGACAAGCGGCCAGGAAGTAGTAGACGCTACTGAGCAAGGCGACACTCTGAAGACTGTCACGATTGCGGAAGCGTAAGCATTAACGCGTCAGCGGGGTGACTGCGATACGGCGGAACTGTACCGCTCCGTGGTCGCCCTGCAGCGTAATCGGGCCCGGCTCCGCTTCGTAAGGATCTGTGGCCATCGCGGTCAATCCTTCGATAATGCCGCGATCAATAATCTTCTGTCCGTTCAGCGTTACAGTCACTTCCCGCCCGATTAAGCGAACGTCGAGAGTCTGCCATTCGCCCGGAGCCTTGCTGGCGTTCACTTTCGGCACAATGCGGCTGTACAGGGCGCCGTTGCCGCCCTTGGCCGGGGGCTTTCCATAATCGTCGAAAATCTGAACTTCATACCGCCCACGGAGCCCGACGCCGCTGTTGCTGCCTTTTTCGATCCTGTACTCCACGTGCAGGTCGAAATTCATGAACTTCTGATGCGATGCGATGTCACCTGCTCCTTCCAGATTGGCAAGCAGCCCGTTTCGCACAACCCAACGCAACTGCCCGTTCGGCGCAACCGGCGACCACCCGCTGAGGTCCTTGCCGTTGAAAAGTTCGATTACCTTCCCCTTCTTCCAGCGGCCGTCGTCCTTCTCGGGCAGCTCCGGCGCACGCATTCCGACCCACTGAATCGGCGCCCTCCGATTGCCCTCGAACGTTGTGGTCCCGATCAGCTTATCCCCGGAAAGCCGCGCGCGGTAAGTAGCCTTTACGGGTTTATCGCTAACTCCGCGATAGACTCGCTCGAACGAGAAGACCAGCTCCGAATCTTTCACCGCAATCTCGGGGATTTCATCGAGCTGGCCGCCAGGAGCGCCTACGAACTTGCCCCGAATTTGCGGTGTCCCAGCCCCCTGAACCTCGAGCCACCAGGCTCGGCCCCGAGGTTCATCGGAGACTTTGATGTCCCAGCGGCCGTTGAATTGCGAATCCGCGCCGAACGCAGATAAAGCAAAGAGTAAGGAGAGCAGGACTTTCATTCGCGACGAGTGTAGCACAGCCGCGTTGCCTGCACCCGGACGAGGAGGGCGAAGCTAGACTCTCAGCTCGTAGCCGCTCGACCGCAGGCCCTCGATGACTCGTGCCCGAATCTGTGCAACGTCATCCGACGACAATGTCCGGTCCGGAGCGCCGACCGTGAGGCGGAACGAAACGCTCTTATACCCCTCAGGCAGCGGGGGACCTGCGTACTTCATGAGGAATTCGACCGACACCAGGAACTCGCCCGCCAGTTGGGCCATGCGCTTCTGGATGTCGCCAGCCGGCTTCCTGGCGTCCGCAATCACTGAGAGGTCAAAAGCGCTGGTGGGGAAACGGCGTAGCGGGCGGTAACGTTTCTGCTGAGGCCGGTTGGCAAACAGGGTTGCGAGATCGATATCGAGGACTGCAGCACGCCCGGTCTCCACCATCGAGGGATGAAATTCGAACAGGCGTCCCAGTTCGACGCCCTGCCAGCAAAGACCGGCGACACGAGCGGGATGCTCAAAAGGACGCGCTTCGACAGCGCGCACTTCTACTCCCGGCATCAGCCCTTCCGCCACCCGCTTCAGCTCAAAGAGATTTCCCACACCGTCGTTGCGGCTGTACAATGCCGCCACCAGATGCGGCACCTCCTCCGGAAGGCCGCCCTCGCGCTTGTGAATCTCGCGCCCAATCTCGAACAGGCGGAACGACTCGAAGTGCTTGCTGTTTTCGAGAAGGTTCTTCCTGATCCCAGGCAGCAGACTGGTGCGCAGAAGCGTCTGATCGGAAGCGATCGGATTGGCGATGCGCAAATGCGCGTCAACGTCGAAGCCAAACTCCGCCGCCATCTCCTCGCTGACGAAGGAATAGTTATAGACTTCCGTGAAGCCCTGCGTCGTCATGAATTCGCGGACCTGATGGTGAAACTCCCGTTCTTCATTCCGGGGTGGGACGACACTCGGAACCATCGGCGGCGCGGGTGTGATCGAGTCGTATCCGATGATACGGCCCACTTCTTCGACCAGATCGTCCTTGATCGAGATATCCTTCGTTGCGCGCCAGCTCGGCACCGTCACGGAAAGAACACCCGGACGAACCTCGGATACACCGAATTCAAGACTCTTGAGAATACGAATCACTTCCTCGGTCTCGAGTTCGCGTCCGAGTTTTCGATAGAGCCATGCAAGCGGCAGCTCGATGGGAGGAGGCGCGGCCAGTTCGCGACCGCTGTCCGCAAGGCCTCCCACAAGGGCGATGCCGGGCGACACGAGTTCGAGCAGCTCGACAGCCCGGGCCAGCGCCCGCACCGTATTCCCAGGATCCTGCGACTTCTCGAATCGCATGGAAGCGTCCGTGCGCAGCTTCAAGGCGGCGGAAGTCTTACGGATGCTGGCCGCGTTAAAATTCGCGCTTTCCAGGACAATGCGCGTCGTCGTATCGCTGATTGCGCTTTCCATGCCGCCGATTACGCCGGCGAGAGCGACGGGACCGCTAGCGTCTGCAATGACGAGATTCGAAGGACCGACTTCGTACGTCTCGCCGTTCAGCGCGTACACCTGCTCGCCCGCCTTTGCCGGCCGGACAAAGATTGTGTTGCCACGGAGCTTGTCCGCGTCGAAGGCGTGCATCGGCTGAGCGAGTTCCGCCATCACGTAGTTCGTCACGTCGACGATGTTGTTGATGGGATTCAGCCCGATCACTTCCAGGCGATGCTGCAACCAAAGAGGCGACGGCTTTACCGTAACATTCGCAAAGACGAGAGCGCTGTACCGCGGGCAAAGCTCAAAGTCTTCGATGGAAACCTTGACTGCCGCATCGTCAGCGGGCACCTTTTCCAGATTCACCGGATCGAGCAGGCGCTTCCCTGTGATGGCAGCCACCTCACGGGCCATTCCATGGTGCCCCCAAAGGTCCGGACGGTGCGTGATGCTCTTGTTGTCGATCTCGATCACACCGTCCGGGCGGCAGCGTTCCAGTTCGCCGGCCACCAGCTCGAGGATGCCCTCGTGCTCCCGATTCAGTCCGAGTTCGGCTCCGCTGGCGAGCATACCGTCGCTTTCCACGCCCGCAATGACGGCTTTCCGGATTTCGCGGCCCTGCAGTATGGTTCCTGCCGGAATGTAGGCCGTCAGAACGCCTGGGCGGCAGTTCGGCGCTCCACAGACGACGGTGCGAACTCCATACCTCGCCGTCTCGACGACAGCCTTGACGTTGCGAGACCCTTCGATCGGCTCTACGGAAACAATCCGCGCTTCACATACGGCGCTGAGCCAGGGACAGGCCTCCTCCACGCCCTCGCTCTCGGCGGTTTTCATTGTGATCAGCCGGGCGAGCTCCTGCGGTGTTACATCGAGCTCAGGTACAAGCTCACGAATCCAGTTGTAGGAGAACTTCAAGGGACGAACACCTCTAGAACTGTGTCAGGAACCGCAGATCACCGCTCTGCAGCAATCGGATATCGTCGATGCCGTATCGCATCATGACGAGCCGCGTGAGCCCAAGGCCGAACGCAAATCCGTTCCACTCCTCGGGATCGATACCGCTCATCCGCAGTACGTTCGGATGCACCAGTCCGCACGGAAGCAGCTCCACCCAGCCGCCGTACTTGCATACCGGGCAGCCGGTGCCGCCACAAATCAGGCACTGGATGTCCAGCTCGAAGCCAGGCTCGACGAATGGAAAGTATCCGGGCCGCAGGCGCACCGTGACTTCCCTCCGGAAGATGGCGCTGAGCAGCGTCTTCATGAAGTAGATGAGGTGTGCTACAGATACCTCCCGGTCGATCATCATCCCTTCGAGCTGATAGAACGTGTGCTCGTGGGAGGCATCCACTTCCTCGTTCCGGAAGACGCGGCCGGGCGCGATCATCCGCAGCGGCGGGCCGAGCTTTTCCATGCCACGCACCTGAACGGGCGACGTGTGGGTCCGCAGCAGGTGCCCGTCCGTCAGCCAAAAGGTATCCTGCATGTCGCGGGCGGGGTGAGTCGGCGGGATATTCAACGCGTCAAAGTTGTGCCACTCCGTCTCGACTTCCGGGCCGTCCAGTACCGTGAAGCCGAGCGACACGAACAGCTCCTCGATCTCGCGCTGAATTTGGGTGACCGGATGGAGGCTCCCGGGACGAGGCGCGGGCGCCGGCTCCGTCAGGTCGACCCACTCGGACTCCAGCCGCGCCTGCAGCGCCATCGCGTCAAACTCCGCCTTACGGCGATCCAGCGCCTGCTCCAGCGTCTGTTTCGCCGCGTTCAGCAGTTTTCCGACACGGGCACGCTCCTCCGGCGCGAGCTTCCCCATGTCCTTGCTGATCTGGGCAAGCGCACCCTTCCGTCCAAGGACTTCGATCCGAACAGGTTCAAGCTGGTCCGGGCTAGTGGCCGCGTTGATACGCGCGAGGGCGGAGGCCTCCAGTTCAGATAGCGTGGATTCCAGCATGCAGGTGAACTCTTATTCTAGCCGCCGGCTGCCCCGCAGCGCATTATTTCGGACAGCGCCGTTGGGGCGGCCAGCCAGAATGCCTAGGGCTGCGCGGCTCCGGCACCGGCGAAGAATACGGGCTCCTTGGAGAGTTCCAGGTTCAAATGATTCAGGTAGAACAGCAGGATCGAATCCTTGTACTTGCCCTGGAAGTGCTGAAACGCTCTTTCCTGCCAGCCCTCCGTCAGGTACTGCGAGGCATCCAGATCCTTTGCGAAGAAGCCGTCCTCGTGCGGGATGCCAAGAAAGTTCAGCACGTCAATGATCATGTCCAGGTGAGACACCAGAATGGCCTGAGAGAGGTCAATCGCCAGATCGTTATCGCCCTCCTCCAGACGCGACCAAAGGCGGGGAGCCACCTTTCGCAGGGTCTCCGAGTTGAGCTTGTTGAGGTGCGCCCGCACCTTAATCCGGTCGTAAAGCTGATACGTCTTCAGCTTGCCCATCGAAACCGAGCGAAGTAGGTCACGGAAAGGCTCCTCTCCAAGTCGGAGGAATATATCCGAAAGCTGCATCATCTGCCAGCGTAGCGGAGGGAAAGCCAAGGGGCAAGAAGGCAGCTCAAACTCCGAACCGCCTCCGTTGCCGCTTCTGATTCACATACTGACGTATATCGAAAATTTTGTTACCGTCCTGAATCCCATTCGCTCATACAAACGCAGACCGGCTGGCGTAGACTGGAGTACGATGCGTTCCAGGCCGATCGTCGAGCGAACCTGGTCGTAGATGTTGCGCATCAGAGCTTCCGCATAGCCGCGCCGCCGGTAAAGCGGCAGCGTGCCGACCGAGTAGAAGCCAACGACCTCCTTGCTAATCGTAATGGCCGACGTGCAGACCGGATGGGAATCCGCAAAGCCCACGTAGCCGATCAGATCATCTTCCCGCCAGCCTCGTTCGGACTCGTAGATCTGCTGGGTCGCAGGAAACGGTAAGTCGAAGGCGATTGCCGTGATGTGGGCAAAGGCAGCACGCGTAGCGGCGTCGTTTGTCTGGCGGCACTCAATCTTCGGAAGCGGACGAACAGGCGGGCGTAAGCCGTCCGCCAGCATGCCCGGAACTGTGAGCACACGCCGGAGCCCGCGGCGAGCGAAGCAATCGTTAGCCACACGCCGAAGCGGGGGCGCCAGGAGATCCTCGCAGACCCAATAAGACCAGCGGCAGTGACGCTGGGAGAAATGAACGGCGGGAATAGCAATCCGGCGGTCCAGCTCATTGCGTTCCGCGACCGGGCTGGTGAGCATCGCCGGGTTAAACATCGCAAAGTCCATCCCGGAGGTCACGATCTCCACGCCGCCGATCTCCCGAACTTCCGCCCGCTCCGACGTAGTCCCATAGAAACGCATCGCCCGGCGAAGGTTTTCCTCTACGAGCAGGTAGGGCGCTGTCACGCCTTCATTCTCTCTCAGGCTCTACCCTTAAAGCAGGCTGAGGGGATCGACGTCGATCACAAGCGCGGTGGCAGGCCAGCGGTTTCGTACGGCGTACTGGCGCAGCCCCTGAAGGATTTCGTTGAGGATTTTGCGGCTGCCGCTCTTGATCAGCAACTGGTACCGGAACTCGTTCTTGAGCCGTGGAACCGGCGCCTCGGCAGGCCCCAGAACTTTGACCTGCTCCTTCGGCTGGTCAAGGAGCCGGCCGATTTCCGTGCTCATGCGTAGGGCGTCCTCCTGCTTCTCACTCCGCACAAGGACGTTCGCCAAGGCACTGAACGGCGGGTACCGCATCATGCGCCGGAATTGCAGCTCCTTCTCGTAGAACAGCTGATAATCCTGAGCAGCGGCAAGCCGGATGGCGTAGTGATCGGGGTTAATGGTCTGGATAATCACGGTGCCGGGCAAATGTCCCCGCCCCGCTCTCCCCGCCACCTGCATCAGAATCTGAAACGTTCGTTCGGCAGCGCGAAAATCAGGCATACCGAGCCCGATATCCGCAGACACGACACCCACCAGCGTGACATTCGGAATGTCATGTCCCTTGGCGATCATCTGCGTGCCGACCAGGATGTCGAAGTTCCCTTCCCGGAACCCTCCGAGCACGGTCTCGTAGTCACGCTTGCCATTCACGGTATCCCGGTCCAGCCGCGCGATTCGTGCATCGGGGAATTCGCGATGGAGCTCTTCTTCCACCTTCTCGGAGCCGGTTCCGAGAAAGTAGATGTGCTCACTGGCGCATTTCGGACACGCGGTTGGAACCCGCTCCGCATAGCCGCAGTAGTGGCAGAGCATTCTCCGATCACGCTTGTGGTACGTCAGGGTAACCGAGCAGTTGACGCACTGCACCCGCTCACCGCAAGCCCGGCACGCCACAAAGCTCGAAAAGCCCCGGCGGTTCAGAAGGAGCATTGTCTGTTCCCCGCTTTCCAGGCGCTCCCGGATCGCTTCCAGCAGACGGCGTGAGAAGATGGCTTGCTGGCGCGTTTCCAGAAATTCCACGCGCATATCGACAAGCTCGACCTTCGGCAGCGGCCGCTGCTCGATCCGCTCCGGCAGCTCCAGCAGCCGGTACTTCCCCTTCTCGACGTTGTAACGGCTCTCCAGACTCGGCGTTGCCGAGCCAAGCACAACACAAGCACCCGCCGCCTGAGCCCGCATGATCGCCACGTCGCGGCCGTGGTAACGCGGTACCTCCTCCTGCTTGTAGCTGCCGTCGTGCTCCTCATCCACGAGGATCAACCCCAGATTGCGGACGGGCGCGAAGACGCTCGACCGCGTGCCCACAACCACTGTCGCCGCCCCAGTCTGGATGCGTCTCCATTGATCCGCTCTTTCTGCATCGCTGAAGGCGGAGTGCAGCATCGCCACCCGATCGCCGAAGCGTTGGAAGAACTGCGAAGCGACCGCCGGTGTGAGCGCAATTTCGGGCACCAGTAGCAGTGCGCCACGGCCGAGACGCAGAGCTTCTTCGATTGACCGCAGGTAGACTTCCGTCTTCCCGGATCCGGTGACGCCTCTGAGCAGGAACGGAGTAAACTGCCGCGATTCAAGAGCCGCCTTAATGTTGTCGAACGCCGCCTGCTGGAACGAATTCAACACGTGCCGCGGACGGGGCCGGTCGCCGGAAGGTATCAGCGGTTCGGACCGGAGGGAGACGAGATTCCGCCTGGCAAGAGACCGCGCAGCCGCGCTCGACCCGGGGAGTAGGTTTTCCACATGCTGCAGATTGTGCGCTCCCGGATGCAGCTCGAGATAGGCGATCAGCTCCCGCTCCGCCTTCGTCAGCTTGGCGTCCGGACGCCGGATGAATTCAACGCGCAGGCGAGCCGCTGGCGCTCGCAACGGATCACGCTCCGCCCGGTCTTCCTCAACTTCCACCATCCCCTTCTTTTCGAGGGATTTCAGAATTTGCGGGGCCCGGGGCACTTTCTTTGTCAGATAGGAGGCCGACAGCGGACGCGCTTCCAGCATCCGGAGCACTTCCAGAGTCGGGTCGCCGCCCGGATCGCCGAGTAGAAGCTGCCGCGCCGCGTCCCGGCCGGAGGGCGTGAGGCTGTAAACCTTCGTGCGCCGGATCTCGCCGGCCAGCGGCATCATCCCCCGCAGCACTTCTCCCAAAGGGGCACAGTAGTAGCCCGCGATCCAGCAGGCAAGCGAAAGAAGGGATTCATCGAGTACCGGCTCTTCGTCAAGCAGCCGGAGCGCGTCCTTGGGTGGAACCTCCGGAGACTCCGAGTGTACCCGCAAGATCACCCCGGTAAGCTTTCGCGAGCCGAACGGAACCAGCATCCGGCAGCCGCGCTTCGCCCGGTGCCGCAAGGTCTCCGGCAAACGGTACGTAAACGGTCGGTCGAGCGGAACGGGAAGGCTGACGTCGCAGTATTGCGGGCTCTCTGTCTCACCCATGCGTGACTCTCCGCGCAGCTTCAAGCAACACTCGTCCGCAGTCCCTCCGTGCTTCCATGTTAGGAGATAATCAACAGCATGCGATTTGCCATCATCGCTTTGTCGGCCCTCGTGCTTGCCGTGTCCCTCTTTTCCGCTGAAATCGACGGCAAGTGGACACTCGAGACCAAGCTGCCCGGACGCGACGGCGGCGAAGGCAGGACCGTATCCCAAGTCCTGAACCTGAAAGCCGAAGGAACGGCGCTGACGGGCTCCGTCACGACGAGCATCGCGGGGCGTGAGCAGTCCATCGAGATCAAAGACGGCAAGATCGAGGGTAACAAGTTCTCTTTCACGGTCGTCAATCGAACACGCCGGGGAGACATCACAACGAAATGGGAAGGGACAGTCGAAGGGGACGAGTTGAAGGGAACGCGTTCCAGCTGGACCGGTCAGCAGTCCGTGCCCTTTACAGCGAAGCGCCAGTAGTCGCACTCAGGCTGCTCCGCGTCCTGGCTAGCGCGTTGTTATTCGCTGCCGCTTTAGCGGCCGCAGAGGGCCAGGTGGGCAGTGTCACTGTCTTTGACCGCCAAGCCAAGTATCTCTACTTCCCCACGCAAGCTCAGCCTCCCGCTCCTCTCGCCGTGCTCCTCGAAAGTGAAAACAGTCCGTGGCAGAAGGCGTTAACGGAGCTCGGCTGGAGTGTGCTGAAGCCGCAGACGCCCGTTTCCGGAGACTGGGGCGTAAAAGCTCTAGAGGCGATGCTGGCTAGCGTATCGAAGAGCGGCAGCACGGATCCCAACCGTGTCTTTCTCTTCGCCTTGGGCGAATTTACACCGATGGCCTTCTATGCGGCCTCCCGGGCGCCTCACCTCTGGGCGGGAACACTAGGGATCGGCGGATCGCCTGGACCGGCAATTGAATCCAACCGGCTGTTCGGAGCGAATACGCAAGCGCTCACCGTGCTATGGGTCATGCCCCAGGAGCGCGACGAGGTGCTCGATTCCTACCGCGTTAGACTGTCGGAGGCCAATTTCGGCTTCCAGGTCGCGGCAAGCCCGGAAGAAGCGCTTCGGACCCTATCCACTCTCCGCCGCGATCCCTATCCGACACTGGTTGACTGCGAGACCGGCAATTCCGCTTTCAGCCGGTGCTACTGGCTCGAGCTCACACGCGCGGATCCTACGCAGCGCAACGACGCGCTGCTCTCCTCCCGCGTCAAGCCTGGTCCGGGTGCCTACCTCGCACTGGGGCCGTTCGGGTACAAGATGACTGCCGAAGGACCGGGGGTGCTTGTGGAATGGCTGCCCGAGAACTACAACGGTCCCTTGAAGATTGGCGACCGCATCACGGCGCTCGATGGAAGGCCGGTCGCTGACGCAAAAGACTACCTGAAACACCTCGAGGGAATTCGAGAGGAGAAGCCCGTTGCCGTTATGATTCAGCGCGGTAAGGACCGCAAGCGGGTGGAAACGCACTACAGACTGGCCAGGCGCGAAGAGACCTTCACCAGCCGCATCCAGGGCCACTACTTGCCCGACTCCCGCGAGATCCTTCTCGTGACCCGGGCGGCATCCGAACTGCGCATTGACGTTCCGCCCCAGTGGGTAGGAGCAGCGGTCAACTGGAACGGCGATATCAGTGGCAAGGTCGATGCGCCCGGCTGTTGGATGGTCTCCCGAGCCGGCCTCCGCCGTTGCCAGGCGCCGTAAAGGAAGCCTCAAAGCAGCCTGCTTCCGTACTGTTCCGGTTGGGGTTACACTGGCTGGAACAGACGCAAAGGAGAGGCATGCCATGATCCGATTCGGCTTTATCCTGCTGGCGCTTTCCAGCTCCCTGACCGCCCAGGATTCGATCTTGCTCGTGCTGCAGAAGGGAGCCAGCTCACTTGCGTTCTACAAACCAAACGGCGAACTTCAAGCGACTGTCCCTGTGGGCCGGCACCCTCACGAAATCGTGGTCTCCCGCGATCACCGTTACGCCTATACGAGCGATAACGGCACGATGCGGATCGAACAGCCCGGCACGGGCGGGAATACAGTCTCCATCATCGACCTGAAGGCCCGCAAGAAGATCGGAGAAATCGACCTGGGCAACTACCGGCGGCCGCACGGGCTTGCGCTTGACTCAGAAAAGGGCATACTCGCCATCACGACGGAGCTGCCCGATCAGCTCCTGCTCGCGGACGTCAACAAGCGGGCGGTCATTAAGACGTTCGATACGAAAGGAAAGACGTCGCACATGGTCACGCTGCAGCCGGGCGGAAGGATGGCGTACGTCAGCAACAGCAGTTCCGGGAACATCGCGGCGATCGATCTCACAAACGGTAGCGTAAAGCTGATTCCAACAGGTCAACGGCCCGAAGGGAGCGTCGTCTCGCCCGACGGGAAGTTCCTGTACGTGGCAAATCGTGAGAGCCATACCGTCAGCATCATCGATACCGCGAAAAACGAGGTGACTGGCACGATCCGGACGTCCAAAGGCCCGGTTCGGATTGCCTTGACGCCCGGTGGAAAACTCGTCTATGCGGCCATGCACGACAAACGCGTGGAGATGGCAGACCCCGTAACGCGGCGCGTGCTCGGCCACGCACAGCTCGACGGGCCGCCTGTATCGCTCAATCTCTCCCCGGACGGCAAGCTCGCCTACGCATCCGTCGAAGAGATGGACATCGTATACGCCGTCTCCCTGCCGGACATGACGATCGTGCGGAAGTTCCAGACCGAGAAAGGTGCGGGGCCTGACCCGGTGATCTCCATTCCCGCGAACTAGTAGCGAGCTGGCTACAGAATGCCAGTCAGTGTTTTGCGCCGTTTCTTAGTTGGATCGGGGTTGATTTCCGGTTCGCTGGGTGGGTTTAGGTTGGTGCGGATGAGAGGACTTGAACCTCCACGGAGTTGCCCCCACTAGAACCTGAATCTAGCGCGTCTGCCAATTCCGCCACATCCGCACTTTCGGGTGGACAATCTCATTCTCTAAGATGCAGCGCCTTATGTCAACGGATTGAGGTCCTTCGGGCCGCATCCCGAAGTTCGAGCACCAGTTCCATCACCTTCGTCTCGATCTCGTCGCGCACTTCCCGGTAGACCTTGTCGCTTTTGCCGATCGGATCGCGGATGCTCCAGGTCCGGACCTCCTTCCAGCCGGCGTCCGGCAGCGGATAGCCGCTCATGTTCACCACAAGGTCAATCACAGACGGCCGGATCAGGCTGATGCTCTTCGGATACTGATCCGTCAATAGGATGTTCTTCTCCCGCATCACCGCGTAGGTAAGCGGAGCAATATTCACGGCAGGCGCCAGGCCAGCGCTGTGCGGCTCCATCACGTCGGAGCCGTAGGCGAGGGCGAAGCCTTCCGCCATCTGGCTGCGGCAGGAGTTGCCGAGGCAGACAAAGAGAATTCGTTTCGGCTTCACCTCGCAACCCTGTCAACGAACATCCGGTGGACGGTGGGGTCAGGGGTCAGCTCCGGGTGGAAGGTCGCCACCAAATGACGCCCGAAGTCGACCAGCACGGGGTCGCCGAGATACCTCGCCAGCACATGTCCTGTTTCGCCCACCCTCCGGATAATGGGCGCTCGAATGAAGACAGCTTCCAGCTCCTTTCCAGCCAAGCCATCTTCCGGCGTCAGCTTCACGACACGGCTATCGAGCTGGCGGCCGTACGCGTTGCGCTCGATCGCCATATCCACCAGACCAAGCGATTCCTGCTGGGGAGAGGAAACCTCGCTGGCAAGGAGGATCGCGCCCGCGCACGTTCCAAAGATGGGTCTTTGCTGGCCGAACTCCCGAAGCGGCTCGAACAGGTTCTCCTGGCGAAGCAGCTTCAGCATGGTCGTGCTCTCTCCGCCCGGAATCACCAGGCCTGCGACGTTCTGGAGCTCCTCGGCCGTGCGCACCAGAACGGAGTCGGCGCCCGCTCGCGCGAGCGCCTTCTGATGAGCTTCGAAATCGCCTTGAAGGGCAAGGACACCGATCGGCTTCACTACCAGCCCCTGGTCTGCAACATCTCGGACTCAGGCATCTTCGATACATCGAGTCCCGGCATTGCCATCCCCAGATCCTCGCTCGCTTCGAGCAGCTTGACCGGATCGTTGTAGTAGGTGGCAGCCTTCACAATCGCCCGGGCGCGCGCCTCGGGATCTTCGCTCTTGAAGATGCCGGAGCCAACGAACACAGCCTCTGCACCGAGCTGCATGACAAGTGCGGCATCGGCGGGCGTCGCGATTCCGCCGGCAGAGAAGTTGGGTACCGGGAGCTTGCCGTTCTGCGCCACCCACTCCACGAGCTCCAGCGGAGCCTGCAGCCTCTTGGACTCGGCGACCAGTTCCTCCTTGCCGAGCACAGTGAGCTGCTTGATTTCCTTCATAATCGTGCGGATATGCCTTACCGCCTCGACGATATTCCCGGAGCCGGCCTCACCCTTTGTACGGATCATCGCCGCGCCTTCGGCGATCCGGCGGAGAGCTTCGCCCAGGTTCCGGGCGCCACAGACAAAAGGCACCTTGAACTGCCGCTTGTCGATGTGGTGTTCCTCATCGGCCGGAGTCAGCACTTCGCTCTCGTCGATGTAATCGACCTCGAGCGCTTCCAGAATCCGTGCCTCCATGAAATGGCCGATCCGCGCCTTCGCCATCACCGGGATGGAGACGGCTTCCATAATCTCCCGGATCTTGCGGATTGGCGCCATACGCGCGACGCCGCCCTCTTTACGAATGTCCGAGGGAACGCGTTCCAGAGCCATGACAGCGCATGCGCCAGCCTTCTCCGCAATCACGGCCTGTTCAGCGTTGGTGACGTCCATGATGACGCCGCCCTTCAGCATCTCCGCCAGGCCGACCTTTACCCGAAATGTCTCATCCAAATAATTCATCGTGCCTCCCGCTTCTAATCCTTCTAACCTCTCAGATCTTTTCTCATCTTTCTCCTCGCCCCGTCGCCTTAGACAAGCGCGGAAGCCGGCGCTTCGTCGCGCGCCGCCCGCGCACGCTCCAACTCACTGGCGAAAATCTGCCCCAGTACCGCGACACCCTGCCGAATCTTTTCCGGAGTCAGACCCGCAAAGCTCAGGCGCAAGGTGCCGGGCTCGTGCCGTGATACCGAAAAGAACTTTCCCGGCAGATAGGAAACGTTCTCGCGGTGCGCGCGTGCCAGCAAATCGCCCGCATCCAACGGTTCCGGAAGCTTCACCCACAAATTCATCCCGCCCTGAGGCCGGGTAAACGAACTGCCCGCCGGCAGCTTGCTTTCGCAAGCCGAAATCACGGCGGCAAGACGGTCCGCTCCGGCCTTGAGAACTCGCGCTCGATGTGCTGCCAGTCTCCCGGACTCGGCAAAGCGCAGCAGGACAGCCTGCGAAAGCTGGTCCGTATGCAGATCGCTCGATTGCTTCGCCTCGGCAAGCCGCACAATCAGAGGCTTCGGTCCCGTTACCCAACCCACACGCAACCCCGGAAACGCGATCTTAGAGAAGCTCTTCAAGAGGATGGTGTCGCCGGACTCATCCAGCTGCTTAATCGAGGGCAACGGCTCCCCATGATAGCGGAGCTCGCCATACGTGTCGTTTTCCACCAGAACGGCCCGAGCATCGCGCACCATCCGCAGGATCTTCAGGCGGGCCGAGAGCGAGAGAGTCGCCCCCGTCGGATTCTGAAAATTGGGCGTGAGGATCACGAGGCGAGGCTTCTCGCGATGAAGCGCAAGCTCCAGAGCATCGAGATCGACGCCCTCCTCTCCCATCGGCACGCCAACCAGCCGGGCTCCGCCGCGAGTGAGCAGATTCTTCAAACCCGGGTATACGGGATCTTCGACAAGGACGGTCTCGCCTGAAGGCGCGAGTACTCTCTGGATAAGATCCAGCGCCTGCTGGACCCCGTTCGTTACCTGGAGATCATCTCCGTCCCGCGCGATGCCCGCCTCGCGCGCTTCCTCGAGCAGATAACGCCGCAGGGGAGCGTATCCGCTTGGAGAGCCTAACTGCAGAATCTCCGAAGCCCCAGCGCTCGCAATCACCTCCTCGCAGGACGCCCGGAACTCCTCCAAAGGGAAAAGCTGCTCGCTCGGACGCGAGGTCGCAAAACTGATGGCGCTTTCCGAGATCGAGAGCGGAACCGACGGTGAACTGGCTGAGGACCGAAGCAGATTGCTCCAATCCAATCCGGACACCCGGGAAGGCCCCCCGTTCACGAAGCTGCCGCGCCCGACGTGCCCCTTGACCAAGCCCTCCTGCTCCAGGAGCTCGTAGGCGGCCGAAACTGTCGCGCGGTTCAGGCCAAGCAGGCCAGCCAATTCGCGAGTGGCCGGCAGACGCTCCCCGCGCTCCAGACGCCCGGAGAGGATCGCAGCCCTTATGTGCTCAAACAGTTGCCGGTAAAGCGGCTCCTCTGAGCGGGGCTCCAGCTGTGGAAGAGGGAACATGCCGGATCTGTGACAACCATACCATATTGGCCCGCTCCCATCAATCCAATTGGGAGAACGCACTCTTTTGATACAATTCCGGTCACCATGCCACGGAACCGGTACATCGCCCTTGGGACGATGGTCCTTTTCCTCTCCAGCGCCTTCGTAGCGGACGCACAGCGCAGAAAGAAGAAAGAAGACGAGGAACCGGTCACGCAGACGCTTGAGCTTCCTCCGGATCCTCCCGCAGCCGTCGTCGCCGACACGCAGCGGCTGACCTTCCACGTCGCGCCGATGACGAACAAGGGATTGCTCTCGAAACAGGTCCGCGACAGCCTGAAAGCGCTGTTTCGTCTGACCCGCGGCAACCAGATCGTGAAGATTCGCGCGTTCGTCGCCGGAACGGGTGATGTGCGCCGTGTGCAGACAATCGTCAGCGAGGAGTTCGCTGAGAAACGTCAGGCTGTGCCTGCAGTGACGGTCGTTCAGGTCGGCGCATTGCCGATGGAGGGGGCGCAAGTCGTGCTCACGGCTGTTGCAGTGGCGAAGAAGCCTGTGAATCCTCACGGACTCGCCTTTGTCTCCGGACAGGCTGCTGTTTCGAAGGAAAACATGATGAACGTCGCGCCCCTCGTCGAAAAGTCCGTCACGCAGTTGCGGAACTCCCTCGCCGGGGCCGGCATCCCCACATCCGAAGTCCAAAGTGTTACCTGCTTCGTTAGTTCTCTGGAAGACTATTCCGTCGCGTCTCCTCTGATGCAGAAGGAATTCCCGCGCGCCGCTGCGGTGATGGTGCAACTGCAGCGCATTCCTTATCAAGGCATCGCTGAGTGCGAGGCCGTAGCCCGACTGACCAGTCCTGCGGATGCTCCTCTGAAGTTCCTCAATCCCGATGGAGTACCCAAGCCGGAGCAGTATTCGCAGCTAGCCCTGGTGGGGGCGCCGAAAGTCGCGTTATCCGGGGCGCAGCTTGCCTTCCGAGCACAGGAAGAAGATGCGAGGCTCGCTTTTCAGCGGCTGGAGAAATCTCTCGACGCGGTACATGCTTCATTGCGCAATGCCGCAATGTGCAACTACTATCCGTTAACAGCAAGAGCTTCGGACACCATTCGGAAGATCCGTTTCGAGTTCCTCGACAAGCAGCGGCCTCCGGCGAGCACGCTGCTGCTCTTTGAGGGACTCCCATCGCTCGACGCATCCTTCGCGATCGAGGTAGTGGCCGCAGTCCCCTGATCTTTTCCAGCCCTGCGGTGTGGCGGCGCGTGCCCGCCTCAAGCCGCTCCGCCTCGGACAAAGTCCGAATGATACAATCAGCTGCGAACCTATGGCATCAGAACCTGTCGTTACGTTTGGAGAGATCATGCTGCGCCTGGCGCCCCCGGGCTTCGAGCGCTTCCTGCAGTCGCCGCAGTTCGTCGCGACCTGGGGCGGTGGAGAAGCCAACGTCGCCGTGGCCCTTGCGAATTTCGGACAGCCCGCGCGCTACGTGACAGTGCTCCCGTCCAACCCGATCGCGGACGCCTTTGTCGGTGAATTGCGCCGGTTCGGAGTGGACCCATCCTGTATTGTCCGGGCCAAAGGCCGCCTGGGAATTTACTTCGTGGAGCCGGGCGCAAATCAGCGTCCCTCCAAGGTGGTCTACGACCGCGACTATAGCGCTATCGCGCTCGCAAAGCCCGGCGATATCGATTGGGCGAAATGCTTCGACGGCGCCGGATGGTTTCACATCACGGGCATCACACCCGCTCTGAGCCAGTCGGCCGCCGACCTTGCAGTCGAGAGCGTGAGCGCGGCGCGGAAGGCGGGCCTTACGGTCTCCTGTGACCTCAACTACAGAAAAAATCTGTGGAAGTACGGGAAGACGGCGGCCGAAGTGATGTCGGAGCTGTTCAAATGCGTCGACATCGGCATTGCGAATGAAGAGGACTGCCAGATGGCGCTGGGCATCCAGGCCGACGTCGATGTGCACTCGGGCAAGCTCGAAACGGACCAGTACCGGAAGCTGACGGAAAAGGTGATGTCGGCCTATCCGAATCTGAAGAAGCTGGCAATTACGCTTCGCGAATCGAGGAGCGCGTCGCACAACGGATGGTCGGCCTGCCTGAACAACGGGAAGGAGTTTCTCGTCAGCAAGCACTACGAGATTACGCACATCGTAGACCGGGTCGGAGGCGGCGACTCGTTCGCCGCCGGCTTGATTTACGGCCTTCTCAATCTGCCCAGCGATCAGGATGCGCTGGAGTTCGCCGTCGCGGCAAGCTGCCTGAAGCACTCGATTCCGGGCGACTTTAACCGCTTTACCGTCGACGAAGTGATGGCTCTGGTAAAAGGCGGAGGCTCCGGCCGGGTACAGCGCTAGACGAAACGGGGGAGGTTGGGTTTGTACCTTCCTGGTCTATAATTGGTCCAGGAATCGCTCATGCTTCGGTTTAATCTGACGATCCTTGCTCTCTGGGTAACCGCTGCCGCCTGGGTTGCCTCGGGGCAGCAGGCAGAGCCAGCCTCCCCTTCAGCCGGGCAGCCCGCCACGTCCGCTTCGCAAGGCTCCCAGCCTTCGGCGCCGATCAAGGTGTCGGTGAACGAAGTGATTGTGCCGGTGACGGTGACCGATGAGAAGGGCCGTTTCGTCTCGAATCTCGAGCAGAGTGACTTCCGGATTTTCGACGAAGACCAGGAGCAGAAAATCTCCTATTTCAGCCGCGAGGGGAACCAGCCGGTCGTCGTTGGGTTCCTGGTCGATTTGAGCAACAGCCAGCGGATTCAGTGGAACAAGTTCCTGGAATCGGCCCAGGAGCTGGTCATCACTCTTCTGCCGGGCGGCGACAGCCGTTACAGCGGCTACCTGATTACCTATTCCACCGAAGCTGAGCTTGCGGTCAATACAACCACGGACCCGGAAAAGATTCTCGAGAAGCTGCGCAAGCTGAAGCCTGGCGGGGGTGCGGCGCTGTATGACGCAATCTACATGGCTTGCACAAGCCGCAGCCTGGTGCCGGGTGAGCCTGTGCAGCCGCGCCGCGTGGTGGTGATCATTGGCGACGGGCATGACAATGCCAGCCAGAAGACCCTAGAAGAGGTCATTGAGCTGGCGCAGCGCAACCTCGTGACGATCTACGCGGTCAGCACTCAGGCCTACGGCTTCCAGAATGAGGGCGAAAAGAACCTCATCCGCCTTGCGGAGGAGACTGGAGGGCGCGTTGTGTATCCCCTCGAAGGGGTCTATAAGGACGTTTCCGGTTATCTCTCCAAGCCCCAGGACGCAGGCAATTATGCGCTGACGGTAGGAACTGGCGGATACGCGGCCGCAGTGGCTCAGTCACTGTTCCGGTCCGTTGCCGATGTTGCCGGTGAGGTAACGACGCAGTATATTCTGCGCTACATCCCGGAGACCACCGACAGCTCGCTGGCTTTCCGTAGGATCCGGGTTGAGGTGAATCTGCCGAACGTGACGGTTCGGGCTCGCAAAGGCTACTACGCCAAAGCGCCCTAACCCGTTCTCTTGTCATCTTTTTTCAAATCCCGGCCGATTAGGTGAAGGGGAGCAATTGTTCGATCTATGGCCGTAACGCCGCCGACGAGTCTGGCTACCGCCTACTACAGCCTGCTTGAACTTCATTGGCCGGGCAAGCCCGTTGAGAACGCTGGAGTCCTTCTCGCCGATCCGGCATCCGGACAGAGTGATGTGCGTCTGCGCCGGGACTGGGCCGAGATTGTTAGCGAGGAAGACCGCGAGGTTTTTGAAGCGCTCGAGGACGATCTCCGAAGCAAGCTCCGCGAGTTCGGACCCGACAATCTTCTCTCCTATTTTGAGCAGTCTCTTTCGCTGCTGATTCGAATTTCAGACAGAGAGCAGGTGGAGGTGGATGACTTTTCGCGGACCCTCGGACACCTCTACCGCAAATTCGTCCCGGCTCGAGTCCTTCCATTCCGCACTCACCTGCCCGTCTACTCCCTGCGCGCCGCTGCCGGGCGCTTCGGCGCCGACGAGGAGGTGTTTGAAGAAGAGTGGATCGAGGCTCCGCCCGATCTGCGCTTAAGCGAAGACCTTTTCGTCGCGCACGTCACCGGGGACTCGATGGCGCCCCTGATTTCCGACGGCAGCCTGTGCGTCTTCCGGCGCCCGAAGGCTGGCTCCCGGCAGGGGAAGATTGTCCTCGTCTGGCTGCGCGGGACATCGGAACGCGGCGGGCAGGTGACCGTCAAACGCTACCGGAGCGAGAAGAGGTTTGACGAATCCGGCTCCTGGACTCACAGTGAAATCATCATGGAGCCGCTGAACCGCAAATACAAACCATGGCGGCTCGAGCCCGAAGAGCAGGAAAATCTGCTCGTTATCGGCGAATTCGTCTGCGTTTTGGAATAATCCCTTTTAATTCACTTCCCCCGGGCACCCGTTAACAGCCGTTTCCATATTCCACCGAGATCAGGAATAAACCACGAGCCGGTGCGGTCGGACCTGCTTTCGCGTCCTTATCGTCCAATAGCGCCCGCAGCCCCGCCTCATCGAGATTCCCCTTGCCAACCTCGATCAGCACTCCCACAATGTTACGAACCATGTGCTTCAAAAAGCCGCTGCCCCGCACCTGGTAGCGCAGCCGGTCCGGCTCGGCGATGAGGCGGGAAGAGAAAATCGTGCGCACCAGAGGCTCTCCGGAAACATATTTTTCATCGGAAGCCGCAAAATTCCGATAATCGCGGGTTCCTTCGAGGAGCGGAGCCAGCGCAATCATTCTCTCAACGTCCAGCGGATACGGATGGTGATGGACATAGTACCGCTCAAAGGGCGGGCAGACCTCCGCGCGGTAGATCCGGTACTCGTACGTCTTGGCGAGAGCGTGCCGGCGCGGGTGGAAATCCAAGGACGCTTCGGCCGCATCGAGCACCCGGATCGAAGCAGGCAGCAGGCGATTCATGGCCTTCCGCAGATTGGGAAGCGGGATCGGATTCGATATCGTCGCCGCAGCCACTTGCGCGAGCGCGTGAACTCCGGCATCGGTTCTGCCTGACGCTGTCACGTGGACCGGCGCCCCCTCGATTTCCGAGAGAACCGCCTCGACGGTTCCCTGGATGGTCGGAAGCCCGGGCTGCACCTGCCAGCCGTAGAAATCCGTGCCGTCGTAGGAGAGGGTGAATCGGATGCGGCGCACTTCAGGGCTGGACCGGCACTGCCCGCGAACCCGGCTTTACAACAGGAATGCCTTGCGCGCAAAGCGGGCAATTGTCCGGCTGATAGGTAACAACGTTCAATGTTGCCAGCGCGGCACGCGGCACGCCGACGTCGGCAGTCCCTGAACTCCGATCGATAATCGACCCCGCGCTCAGCACCACAACGCCCTGGCTCTCCAGCAGTTCGCGCACCTCGCGCGTACTTCCGCCTGTAGTGACCACATCTTCGATGATGATGGCGCGCTCGCCAGGTTCCACGGTGAAGCCGCGCCGCAAGGTCATCCTGCCGGTGGCGGTGTCGCGCTCGGTGAACTGGAACCGCACACCCAAAGCGCGCGCGACTTCGTGCCCTATAATCAGGCCTCCCATTGCAGGGGACACTACCAGATCGACTGCCTCAGCGAGGTTCTGTAGACGAAGCGCTTCAGCAAGGTCGGAAGCGATCTGCTGCGCGTACTTCGGGTACTGAAGCACTTTCGCGCACTGCAGGTATTCGGGACTGTGAAGGCCGCTCGTCAGCCGGAAATGGCCGCGCAAATAGCCGCCGGTCTCTTCGAAAAGGGCCAGGACGGGCTCAGACTGTGTGCTCACAAGCTCATACTATAGCGTATCCACGCCCTCAGGCTCTGTCCGCTTGCGACTCTGCAAGTCCCAGGAACGGACATCCGCTGGACGCGCAGGAGCCGGAAACTCTTTAATAGACAGAGCAGAGCTGAAATCGACGGCGTGGAACGAGGCGTGCTTACCTTCTCTGAGCTACCATAGGTGATTTCGGGAACTCGGGAAGTGCCGATTTCGTATCTTGGCATTGTCACGCGGTAACGTTCATACCCGCCAGCGGAATCGGGGTATCCAAGGAAGGATTAGAGGTTCATGAGAAGCAATCGATCGATCCTCGCGATGATTTGCGCCGCTTTAGTGGTGGCGCCGCCAGCTCCGGGTCAACGACCGCCGGGGACGGATCCCACCTCCGACCCACGTCTGAGCGGAGGTAATTTCTTTGACCGCTTGGCCCGCCCTTATACGGCACCTGAGATTCCGGCCGTGCGACTGGATAATTCCTCTCGCCTCCAATCCCTGGTTCGGGCGGGACGCATTTACTTATCCTTGCGGGATACGATTGCTTTGGCGCTCGAAAACAACCTCGATATCGCCGTTTCCCGGTTCGGCCCAGCCATTGCGGAAGCAGATCTGATGCGGGCCGAGGCGGGCGGCCTGTTGCGCGGCGTCCCGCAAGCCGTTCAGCAGGGCGCTTCCAGTGCCGCTGTCCAGGCGACCGGCGGTTTCACCGGAGTCGGAGGCGGCTCAGGAAGCGGGACCGGCACCGGGAGCGGGTCCGGGGGAGGCAGCGGAGCTGGTGGTACGGTGATCACGCAGACCGGCACCTCGATCCCCAACCTGGATCCGTCGTTTTTCGTGAGCTACAACTGGGGTCATAACAGCCGGCCGCAAGCCAACACCGTAACGACCGGTCTCACCGCCCTGGCTTTCGACAACCACAGTTTCCAAAGCGGAATTCAGAAATCGTGGCTCACCGGTACGACGACCAGCCTGGCATGGCTCACAGACAGCACGACCAGCAACAACCCGGTCAACAACATCAATCCCGTTAGCACCGGCAGCCTCTCGTTTACCGTAACGCAACGGCTGCTCCAAGGCTTCGGGATCGCTGTTAACAATCGAAACATCCGCATCGCAAAGAATAACCAGCGTCTGTCAGACGTTATCTTTCGCCAGCAAGTCATCGCAACGGTCTCCTCGGTGGTGAACCTGTACTGGGATCTGGTGAGCTTCAACGAGGACCTGCGGGTAAAACGTCAAGCTCTCGCCGTTGCTGAGAAGTTCCTCGAGGACCAGAAGAAGCAGGTGGAGATTGGAACGATCGCGCCGATTGAGATCGTCCGGGCCGAGGCCCGTGTGGCGCAGGCGCAGCAGGAGCTGACAAACGCCGAGACGAACGTGCTTCAGCAGGAGACGATTCTCAAAAATGTGCTGAGCCGCACCGGCGTCGCGAGCCCGGAGCTTGCCGACGTCCGCATCATCCCAACGGACACTCTGGACATGCCTGAGGAGGAACCCGTCGAGCCGATCCAGGACCTCGTCGAACAAGCGCTCGAGAAGCGGCCCGAACTGGAAGTGACCCGAATCAACATCGAAAACACAAAGATCGGCATCGCCGGTAGCCGCAGCCAGCTACTGCCATCGCTAGACCTTCAATTGAGCCTCGCCAATCGCGCTCTGGCCGGAACCCCGAATGGCCTGCCGCTGCCTTCGAACTTGCAGAATGTGTCCCGGGCCGTGGATCCCTTCTTTGTGGGCGGCTTCGGAAGTGTGATGGGCCAGCTGTTCCGCCGGAACTTCCCTGATTACGCGGTCGGATTCCAGTTGAACATCCCGATCCGCAACCGTACCGCACAAGCCGATTACACGCGCGACATGCTGCAGCTCCGGCAGCAGGAACTGCGTGCACAGGCTCAGGTCAACGACATTCGCGTCGGCGTCCAGCAGGCGCTCATCGCTGTCCAGCAAGCCCGTGCCCGCCACGAGTTCGCCGTCAAGGAGCGCATTCTGCAGGAGCAGACGTTGGACGCGGAACAGAAGAAATACGCTCTTGGCGCGTCTACGGCTTTCCAGGTAATCCAGACCCAGCGCGATCTGGCCCAGGCGCAGGCTGCCGAAGTCGCCGCCATGGCTGCCTATCAGCGAGCGCGCACGCAGCTTGATTTCGCCACGGGCCGAATTCTCGAAAAGTACAACATCGAAATTGAGGAAGCCAAGCAGGGACAAGTCTCCTGGATGCCAAGCCCAATACCTGCGATCGAGGATAACAACAAGTAGTTTTTCGCAAGCGGGGCGCTAATTTCGCCCCGCTTTCCCAAGTCCAAACACCTTGCTCAGATTTGCACAAGTACCTCAGCCCATTCGGTAAAAATTGCAGGAGTCAGGGTTGGGGCCTCCTTCAACCTGATGCATTCAAAGGAAAAGTTTTTGGAGAGGGAATTGCTTGTTAGAGGAGCGTATGAAACAAGGCGAGGCTCAAGGGATGAAGGTTGCTCCTCTCTGCGACCCCTCGATCGTTTCTTCCAAACCCTTGCAAATCCTTTAAAACCCAACACAACAAAAATCCCTCCCAACCAGTCCCTTGAGCCCGGACTTTGCTCCGGGCTCGCCTGTTTACCACCGCCAGACTCACCAAAACGGCCAGTCCCCAAACCCGCCTTTCGTTAAGGTTTTCGGGTATTTGCACGATAAATGAAAACATGAGGGGATCAAACGCAATTTCTGAGAACCTTCGGTTCCAGCTCAGTCTGCTTCGGCTCACGGCGGCGACCGAGAATCCAGAGAGAGCGCGTGCCGCCCTTCCCCAAACTGCAGAATCCGAACAGTTGCAGAATCTGGTGGCCCTGCTTCCAACCCGGCCCAAGCGCCGCAACGCTCCGAACCAGGAACAAAACTGACCAGAAGCGCCAGCGAGCGCCGGAACCTGTATAGTAGGACGGTGCGCATCGTCTCGCTGATCGCAAGCGCAACAGAGACCGTCGATGCCCTGGGTTTGTCGCGCTTTCTTGTCGGACGGTCTCACGAATGCGATTACCCTCCCTGGGTGCGCTCCCTTCCTGCATGCACAAAACCGCGCTTCCGCACCAGCGGTGATAGCCGCTCGATCGACGAAGGCGTGAAGAACAGCCTGCGGGAAGCGGGTTCGGTTTATGAAGTTCTTGAGGATGCCCTCGCGAGCCTGCGGCCGGATGTAATCCTCACTCAGTCGCAGTGCCGCGTCTGCGCGGCTTCGGTTGAGGATGTAGAACGGGCAGTCTCGGCAAAGTTCGACACCCATCCTCGAGTCGTCGCCCTGGAGCCTAACTGCCTGGCGGACATTTTCCGCGACATCGGCAGAATTGCCGATGCCTGCGGTGTGCCGGACCGGAGAGACCGCCTCGCCGGGGAAATGAAGCGCAGGATGGATGAGGTTGCGGCGCGGGCGAAGCATCAGCCGGAGCGGCCTCGTGTTGCCTGCATCGAGTGGCAGGAACCGCTGATGGCGGCCGGAAACTGGGTGCCGGAGCTGGTGGAAATGGCCGGGGGCCGGAACCTCTTCGGAGCCGCCGGCGCACACTCTCCCTGGATCAGCTGGGACGACCTGGTGGACGCGGACCCGGACGTCCTGCTGGTCATGCCCTGCGGCTACGGACTGGAGCGAACGCGTTCCGAGATGTACTGGCTCGACCGGCGCCAGCAATGGGGCAGCCTCCGGGCGGTGCGGAACGGGTCGACGTATATCGCCGACGGCAATCTGTATTTTCACCGGCCGGGACCGCGGATCGTGGATTCGCTGCTCGCCCTGGCGGAAGTGCTCCACCCGCGCGCGTTCCCGCCCTCGCTCAAAGGGAAAGCATGGCTGCCGTATGAGTGACACCACCAGGGATGCGGGTTCCGCTGCGTGTACGTTATAATCAGGAAGTTTGTAACAGTCGGATTTCCTCCGCTAGAATCAGGAAGACAAGGTAATGCCGAAACTGAAAACCCACAAGGGTGCGTCCAAGCGCTTCAAGAAGTCCGGGACAGGCAAAATTATTCGCAATCATGCGTTTGCGCGCCATATCCTGACTTCGAAGACCCGTTCGCGCAAGCGCAAGTTGAGCCAGCCCGTGGTCATGGAGCCGGGAGACGCCAAAAAGATCGCAATCATGCTCCCCTACTAAGGGTACAGGTTACCGGTGTGCGGACG
>Ga0207874_1001022_pt1 | contig 35218 bp, 27 predicted proteins | sample HigsolmetaAR201D_FD_184833 | JGI IMG/M metagenome (GOLD analysis project Ga0207874, IMG submission 184833) | Ionic liquid and high solid enriched microbial communities from the Joint BioEnergy Institute, USA - AR20-1-D (SPAdes) (version 2) ...
GGGGGGGCGTGGCCGCTCGGGCCGGGCCGCGATGCTTCGCGGCGGGTCGGAACGTCCTTGGCGGGGCCCGCCGCCGCGCTCCGGTAGACCGGTGGATGCACTCCGGGCCCGGTGTTGCCGCCGGGCCCGGTCGTTTTCGCCTACTCGCTGCGCGGTCCGCCGATCCGGTACTCGTGCGGCGGCTCCGCGCCCATCAGGTGCTTCACGAAATAGTCCCAGCGACGGCGCGTCATGTAGTTGTCATCGACGCCGAAGCCGTGCCGCTGGTGCGGGAAGATGATCAGGTCGAAGTCCTTGTTCGCCTTGATCAGCGCGTCCACCACGAGGTACGTGTTGTAGGGCGGCACGTTGCTGTCCATGGCGCCGTGGGCGAGGAGCAGCTTGCCGCGCAGGTTGTGCGCCACGAGCTGGTTCGCCTGGATCGCCCAGTTGTCACCGCCGTTCGTCCGTTCGTATGGCGGCATGAACCGTTCGCCCCAGTCGTCCTCGTAGTTGCGGTTGTCGTGGTTGCCGGCCTGCGACACGCCCACCTTGAAGAAGTCCGGGTACCGGAACATCGCGGACGCCGTGGCGAACCCGCCGCCCGAGTGGCCCCAGATCCCCGCCCGATCGATGTCGATCCACGGATAGCGCTCGGCGAGCTGCCGCATCCCCGCGATCTGGTCGGGGATCGTGTTGTCGCCCATGTTGCCGTAGTAGAAGTCCGCGAAGGACTTGGAGCGCCACTCGGTGCCCATCCCGTCGATCGCCACGACGATGAAGCCGAGCTCCGCCATGGCCTGGTGATCGCGGCGCGCGGGCGAGAAGTTGCGCGAGCCCACGCTGCTCCCCCACGGCCCCGGATAGATGTAGTTGACGATCGGGTACTTCTTCGTGCTGTCGAGCTGCGTGGGCGTGAACATCAGCCCGTAGAGGTCGGTCACGCCGTCCCGGGCCTTGACCACGATGGGCGTGGGCGGCTTCCAGCCGATGGCCAGCAGGCGCGAGATGTCCGCGCGGGCGAGCTCGGTCATCAGGCGGCCGTCACGCATGCGGCGAACGACGGTCACCGGCGGCTCCACCGGCGTCGAGTATGTGTCCACGAAGTACTCGCCGTCCGGCGAGACCTCGATGTTGTGGTTCGCGTTCTCCGGCGTGAGCAGCCGCAGTCCGCGGCCGTCCATGCCAATGCGGTAGAAGTGCTGGAAGTAAGGATCGCGCCCCTCTTCGCGGCCGACGCCGGTGAAGTAGAGCACGCGGTTCTTCTCATCCACGTGGAGCAGCGCGGCGACGTTCCAGTTGCCGCGGGTGATCTGGTGCTTCAACTGGCCCGTACGCAGGTCGTACAGGTAGAGGTGCCCCCAGTCATCCCGCTGGGACCACCAGAGCACCTCGTTGGACGCGGGCAGCACCCGCCAGTTGGACACGCCCAACGCCGCGATCCCGGACTGGAACTGCGTCGGCGACCGCTCCTCCAGCACCGTGCGCACCTCGCCCGTCGAGGCGTTCGCGATGCGCAGGATCGCATGCTTGTGGTCGCGCGATGAGCTGACGAACGCCAGGTGCGATGCGTCCGGATACCACTGCACATCCAGGAACCGGCTCCCCTCGGCGATGTGGTCGCTGATCGTGGAGCGGTGGGCGTCGGGAGGCATCTGGAGCCGGATCACCCGCCCGGTCTCGACCTCGATGACGACCCGGTGGATCCGGAAGATCACGCTGTCCGACGGCAGCGCATAGCGCCATGCCTCGAGCCGCGGCGCGCCCACGTTCGTGGTGACCAGGTACATCATGCTCACGCCGCGGGAATCGTGCTGGAAGGTCGCGATCTTCTTCGAGTCGGGCGACCAGAGCAGCACGGGCAGGTCGCTCCGGTACCAGCCGGCGTTGTTCGTGGCGTAGCCGAAGTCCTCCACGCCATCCGTCGTGAGCTGCCGGTCCTCGCCCGTGGTGAGGTCCCGGACCCAGAGGTTGTGGTCCCGGATGTACGCGGCGTAGCGGCCGTCCGGCGAGGTCACGGACGCGCGCGGGGCGGGGTAGGGCGGCCGCCGGTCGTCCACCGACCCACAGGTATACGCCGTCAGGTCGCAGGAGTACCGCTTCCCGCCGACCATGGCCGTGGCCTCGCCCCCGGTCCGCGAGAGGCGCAGGGTCTGGATGTTGAGCGACGTCGCCTCGACGCTGCCGCCGGACGCCGACGCCAGCGCGGCGGCGAGCCGGGCGTGGTCGAACGCCGGACGCTTCGTGCCCCGCGCAGGCTCCACCAGCACGTACTGCATGCCATCGCTCGTCCTGGCCCGGGACCAGAACCGGCCGTCATCCAGCCAGTTCGGCGGACCGGCGACGCCGGTGACCAGCGGGTTCACGTTCGCGGGCAGGAACCGTTCGGCCCGCGCGTAGTCTTCCGCGGTGAGCCGGCGCGGCTCCTGGGCCGCGAGGGGCGTGGCGGCCAGGAGTACGACGAGGGAGGCTCGTACCAGGGACCGATGCCCGGGCATTCGGCCGATACCGTGACTCATGTCTCTATCTCCGTGGCGTGAAGTGGCTGAGACGAGTGCATGCAAAATAGCGCGTCACTGCGGGCTGGGGGAACCCGTTGGGTTGGCTTCGCGGTGGGGCTGCGTTGCCGGGTCGAGCACGAGCACGTGCACGAGCACGTGCACGGAGGGCGGGATGGCGTGTGGGCGGTCGGGTGGGCAGGCAGGCGGGAGGCGTGTGTGGTGAGGTCGAGGAGGTGTGAAGCGAGTAGGAGGGGGATGAAGGAGTGGGAAGCGGGCTTGTGTCTGGTCCGGAGCGGGGCTGGTGTGAGAGGTCCAGGAGGGTAGGTGACGCGGGCGTGAAGGCGTATGAGTACGCGTCCGCCTACCGTGTTGCGGCTACATTTGTGATGGGTGGGCCGGTGACTGGACGGGGCCGAGCGGTCTCATTGATTGCGCGGGCAGTCTGGTTGTCATGAGGGGCAGAGGTGTACGTGTACTCGAGCCGGAAGGCCGAGCAGACATGGTGGGAGAGGCCGCGTGGGAGAGGTCGGCGTGCTCGTGGCGGTGCTCGTGTAGGAGCGTGCGGGATTGAGGCGGCGGAACGGCAGGCGGGTTTGGCGGGAGGCGAAGACCTGCCCGGGCGATGGGAGCGGCGAGAGGGATGGCCGGACGCGCGGTCCGGTCGGCGGGTTGTCTGCTGGCGAGAGGTGACGAGCACCCGGGCGCGACCCGGCAGGTCGCTTCGCTCTGCGGCATACACTCGGCATCATGGCTACGGGGACGGACGCCATGCCGGGAGAGCGCACCCCTCCGGGTGCCCGACCCGGAAGCTGCGCTCGTGCGAAGGCGGCGGGCTACGGGTGGTCCGCCCGGCTGCTTGCCTTACGACGAGGGATCGAGCCGCGCTCGACCCGGCAACGTCGCACCCCCGCGAAGGTTGCCCCGTGCTCGTGCTCGTGCTCGTGCTCGTGCTCGTGCTCGACCCGGAAAGGTAGCCCTACCGCGAAGGTTGCCCCAAGACTTGCATCCGTGCTCGTGCACGTGCTCGTGCTCGTGCACGACCCGGTAACGTAGCCTTGCCGCGAAGGTTGCCCCCATGCCCCCGACCACCCCCATCCGCGTCGGCGTCGCCGGCTGGGACTACGACGACTGGAAAGGCATCGTGTATCCCGCCCGCAAGGAGCGGGGTTTCGACCCGGTCCGCTACCTGGCCGCCTACCTGGACCTGATCGAGATCAACTCCACCTTCTACCGTCCGGCCCGGCCCGAGGTCGCGGCGAAGTGGGCCGCGCGCGTCGAGGACCTGGAGAATTTCCGATTCACGGCCAAGCTCTGGCGCCGCTTCACGCACGAACGGGAACAGGCCTGGACGCTGGGCGAGGTGCGCCGCGTGCGGGACGGGCTGGACCCGCTCCACGAGGCCGGGAAGCTGGACGCCGTACTGGTCCAGTTCCCGTGGTCGTTCAAGAACGAGGAAGAGAACCGCGCCTGGCTCGCCGACCTCGTCTCCGCGTTCCGCAAGTATCCGCTGGTGGTCGAGGTCCGGCACGAGAGCTGGAACGACCCGGAGTTCTACGCCTGGCTCGCGGAGCGGGGCGTGGGCTTCGTGAACATCGACCAGCCGCTCTTCCGGCGGTCGATCAAACCGTCCGCGAAGAGCACCGCGCGCGTGGGCTACGTGCGGGTGCACGGCCGCAACTACCGCGACTGGTGGCGCAAGGACGCCGGCCCGGCGCGCTACGACTACCTCTACGAGCCCGCGGAGCTGCGCCCGTGGGCGGCCCGGGCCCGGGAGATGGCGCGGGACCGGACCACGGACCGGGTCGACGTCGTCTTCAACAACCACAGCCGCGGCAAGGCCGTGGTGAACGCGATCCAGTTCCGGAAGATGCTGGCCGGCCGCAAGGTCCCCGCGCCGCCCACCCTCCACGAGCACTACGCCGAAGCGCTGGCCCGCTACGGCCGGCCGGTCCCGCCCGAAGAGGCGCTCCCCCGGCCCACCCGCCTCCCCCGCGCGGCCTGAGCCGGAGCGGCGCCGAAAGCGAAGCGCGCCGCCGCGAAGCGTCGAGCCCGACGTCGTTTCCCGGCCCCGTCACTCGACGCCTTCATAGACGGGCCCCGGGGAGACGCCGGCCGCCCGGCTCGGGACGCCACACACCGCACAGGAGGGCTACCATGCGCTTCATGATCATCGTCAAGGCCACGCCGCAGTCGGAGGCGGGGATCCTGCCGGACCGGAGCGTGTTCGACGCCATGGCGAAGTACCACGAAGAGCTGCACCGGGCGGGCGTGCTGCTGGACGCCGCGGGACTCCATCCCAGCGCCCGGGGCTGGCGCATCGTCTGGTCCGGCGGCCGGGCCACGACCGTGGACGGACCGTTCGCCGAGACCAAGGAGCTGGTCGCGGGGTACACGATCATCCAGGTCCGGTCCCGCGAGGAGGCGATGGAGTGGGCGCGTCGCTTCCCGAACCCGGCGATGGAGGACGGCGAGATCGAGATCCGCCAGCTCCACGACCTGGAGGATTTCGAGCCGGGCGCGGCGCGGGACCGGTTCCGGGCGCTCGCGCTGCCGAGCCAGCAGTAGCGGCGGGCCGCGCTCCAGCGGACCCATGGGCCCTTCACCGAACGGGAACTCGCGGCATGTACACGTCACGCAGGCGGACCGCCGCATGACCACGCCGGACGTCCGCCGCACGATCGACGCGGTCTGGCGCGTGGAATCCGCGCGGCTGATCGCCGGCATCGCCCGGATCGTGGGCGACGTCGGCCTGGCCGAGGACCTGGCGCAGGACGCCCTCGTGGCCGCGCTCGAGCGCTGGCCGGAGACCGGCGTGCCGGACAACCCGGGCGCGTGGCTCATGACCATCGGCAAGCGCCGGGCGATCGATTACCTGCGCCGGGGCCAGCTCCTGGACCGGAAGCACGGCGAGCTGGCGCGGGAGATGGAGGTGGACCAGGAGCTCTCCGCGCCGGACCTGGACGCCGCCATCGACGACCCCGTCGGCGACGACCTTCTGCGCCTCATCTTCACCGCGTGCCACCCGGTGCTCTCCATGGAGGCCCGGGTGGCGCTCACCCTCCGGCTGCTCGGCGGGCTGACCACGGAGGAGATCGCCCGGGCGTTCCTCGTCCCGGTCCCGACGGTCGCGCAGCGGATCGTGCGCGCGAAGCGGACGCTCGCCGCGGCGAAGGTCCCGTTCGAGGTCCCCCGCGGCCCGGAGCTCGCCGACCGCCTCGCCGCGGTCCTGCGGGTAATCTACCTGATCTTCAACGAAGGGTATTCGGCCACCGCGGGCGACGACTGGGTGCGACCCGCCCTGTGCGACGACGCGCTCCGGCTCGGCCGCATCCTCGCCGAGCTCATGCCGGACGAGCCGGAGGTCCACGGGCTCGTGGCGCTGATGGAGCTCCAGGCGTCGCGGCTGCGGGCGCGGGTCGGCCCGGACGGCGAGCCGGTGCGGCTGCTGGATCAGGACCGGGCGAAATGGGACCCGCTCCTGATCCGCCGGGGCCTCGCCGCGCTGGAGCGGGCGGAATCCCTGGGCGGCGCGCTCGGCCCGTACACGCTGCAGGCCGCCATCGCCGCATGCCACGCCCGGGCGCGAACTCCCGAGGAGACGGACTGGCCGCGCATCGCCGCGCTGTACGACGCGCTCGCCCAGCTCGAACCCTCCCCCGTCGTGGATCTGAACCGCGCCGTGGCCCTGGCCATGGCGTTCGGGCCCGAGGCCGGCCTCGAGCTCGTGGACGCGCTTGTGGAGGACGGCGCGCTCCGGAACTACCACCTGCTCCCCGCCGTGCGCGGCGATCTCCTGGAAAGACTCGGCCGGTACGGAGAGGCGGGCGCCGAGTTCGAGCGCGCGGCCGAGCTCACCCGCAACACGCGGGAGCGCACGCTGCTCCTCGAGCGGGCAGCCGCTTGCCGGGAGCGGACGGGCCACGGCCGCCTCCCGGACGCGTGAGTAGCGCCGCGGACCGCGCCGGACGCCGGGAACGTGGCCTACGCGACGTCGCCTCGAACCCCCCCGGGAACGAAACCGCCCGCCGCGGTGCACCGATGGTCCGGCACCGCAGCGGGCGGAACGACGCTGGAGCGCTCGCCGGCCTCAGCCGCGCGGCGACGCACCCGTCAGGTGGCCTGCGGGAGCGAGTCGATGAACCGGGCCATACGCTCGCGCATGGCCTGATCCGGCAGCCGGCCCGTGGCAGCGCCCATGTTGTCCGCCATGTTGGCGGCCCGGCTCGTGGCCGGCGTGATGACCGTGACCGCCGGGTGGCTCACGATGAACTTCAGGAAGAACTGCGCCCACGTCTTGGCATCGAACTCCGCCGCCCACTCCGGGAGCTCGCGGCCGGAGACGCGGTTCCACAGCCGGGTCCGGCCGAACGGCAGATAGACCATGACGGCGATCTTCCGCTCCATGGCGAGGGGCAGGATCTTCTCCTCCACACCGCGGTTGTCCACGGCGTAGTCGATCCCGATGAAGTCGATGGGCTCGTTCCGCATGACCTGCTCGAGCTCGCCGTACTGCCGCTCGCTCGTGGTGGTCACGCCGATGTAGCGGACGCGGCCCGCTTCCTTCAGCTCCTTCAGGATCCCGAGCTGGGTCGGGACATCCGCCAGGTTGTGGACCTGGATCAGGTCGATGACGGGCTTCTTGAGCTTGTCGAACGACGCCTGGATCTGCGCCCGCGCCGCGTCCGGGTCCGCCTTCGTCTCGCCCCGGCGCACCACGTTGACCTTCGTGGCCCAGAAGATCTTCTCGGTGATGCCGAGCTCCTGCGCGATCCTCCCGGCCACCTCCTCGGATGCTCCGTAGCTCGGCGCGGTGTCGAACACCGTGCCGCCCATGTCGACCAGGGTCTTGAGCACATCGCGTAGCGCGGAAATGTCCTCGCTGCGCGCGACCTGCGAGAAGGTGGCCGAGCTGCCGAGCCCGATCACCGGGATCCGCTCACCGGTCGAGGGGATCGGGCGGGTGATCAGCTCGCGCCGCAGCGCGCCCGCGAGCAGACCGGGGTCGAGCGTGAGCGCGGCGCCCGCACCCAGGGTGAGACCGAGCCATTCGCGACGTGTCAGCATGGGAGCGCTCCTGTTCGGATTCCTTCGTCGAGACTCGAGGTTGAACGTGGGATACCGAAAAATAGCGGCGGGCGGCCGCCCGTCAATTCGGGCGGGGCGCCGCCTGACCTCGCGGAGATGCGTTCTCAGGGGATTCCGGGGCCGACCGCGCGGCGCCTTACGCCGCCCATCCCGCCTCCGGCCGGGTGCGCCTCCCGCCGGCCGGCGGCCGACACGCGGCTGTCGTCGGCCGCCCGATCAACGCACGGAGGACGAGCCGCTGCGCCGGCGCGCGCCGGGCGCGCGTCCATGTGGTCAGGTCAGTACCGGCACTCGACCCGCTCCAGCCTGGCCTCCGCCTTGGAAGGCCCGGCCGGATGTTCCGCGATGATGACGGCGCCCGGCTGCTCGAAGAACGCTTCCGCGTACCCCCGGAGGCCCTGGTCCCCCTTCGCCAGCCGCAGCTCGACGCCCTTGTAGCCCGTGGACCAGACCATGGAAAGGCTGTCGCCGCCGAGCGGCTCCCACCACGAGAAGGCGTAGGCGCCCAGGCCGAAGTCCGGGTTCGGCCGGGCGAGCCGCCGGTTCCTCTCCAGCGCGTGCAGCCCCAGATCGGCCTTCAGCTCGACCACCTCGGGCAGCCCGGGCAGGGCTTGCCTCAGAGGCGGATCCCACTCCTCGAGGTCGAGCGCGTAGCAGCCGACCACCGTGAGATCCGCCGGCACCTCGTCGAGGTGCCCCGACTCCGTAGCGGTGTTACAGGCCGCCACCAGCAACGAGAGCCCCACGATCCATCGCATCATCATCCCCCGATCCTCAACGGTGTCCAGAGGCCAGCAACGGATCGGGCCCGCTACAAATCACGTGCCCGCTCATTCCAACGCGCCGGGCGCCACGAATCGGACGCATCATGGCGTACCGACACGCGCGGTCCGGCGCGCCGCGATCGGCCGACAAGCTTGCGCGGCGCGGTTTTCGTCGCAACCGTTCCCGGCGGGCGGAGGCCCGGGGCCGGCCGCGCCCGCGATTCCGCCGCGCGGCGGCCGCAACCGAGCAACCGGGAGGGAATTCCGTGAGCGAAGCGAACCGGGAAGCAACGGGCAAGCCCACGCACAACGCCCGGATCAGCGACGACACGCTCCGCGACCGCACCGGCCGGGGCTGGGACGAGTGGTTCGCCCGGCTGGATGCCATCGGTGCCGCCGGGATGGATCACGCCGCCATCGCGCGATACCTCATCGAGCAGGAAGGCGTTCCCGGTTGGTGGGCGCAAACGGTGACCGTCGCCTACGAGCAGGCCCGGGGGCTGCGCCAGAAACACCAGAAGGCCGACGGCTTCTCCGCATCCGTCAGCCGCACCGTGGCCGCGCCGCTGGACGCCCTCTTCGCCGCCTGGGCGGAGGAGCCCCGCCGCGCCGCCTGGCTCGAGGACCCCGGCCTCACGGTCCGCAAGGCGACGCCGGCGAAATCCATGCGAATCGCCTGGCCGGACGGCACCGCGGTGGACGTCTACTTCTACGCGAAAAGCGAAACGAAGAGCCAGATCGCCCTCGAACACCGCAAGCTGCCGGACGCGCACGCGGTCGAGAAGATGAAGGCCTTCTGGAAGACCCAGCTCAGCCGGCTCCAGGAGGTCCTGGCCGCCGCCGGATGAAACAGGGCGGGCGCGCCGCCCGACCGCAGCGCGCCCGCCCCCGATCGAACCGCCCGAACCCGGGCCCGATTACCTCGCCGCCTTCAGCATCGCCTCGCGCACCGGGCGGAACTCGGTGCCCGGGAACCACTCCGGCCACGTCGTGCCCTGGGCCACCCTGTACCCGACACGGAACAGGAGCTGGAGGTCCTCCACAGCGCCCGACAGGTCCCAATCCGGCTTCACCTCGTCGGACGGCTTGTGGTAGTCGTTCATGGTGTACTCGTCGCTCTTCGCCTGCGCCCAGCCCTCCGGCTTGCCGATGTACTGCACGCCGCCGTCCGTGAACAGCGCCGGCACACCCTTCTTCGCGAACTCGAAGTGGTCCGACCGGTAGTAGAAGCCCTTCTCCGGCTCGGGCTCCGGCACCACCACCCGCTCCTGCGCTGCCGCCTCCTCCTCCAGCAGCCGCTCGAGCGTCGAGTTCCCGTAGCCGATCACCACGACGTCCCGGGTCCGGCCCCACGGGTTCAGCATGTCGATGTTGATGTTCGCCAGGGTGCGCTCCAGCGGATAGAGCGGGTTCTCCGCATAGTGCTTCGCGCCGAGCAGACCCCGCTCCTCGGCCGTGACCGCGAGGAACAGGATCGAGCGACGAGGCCGTTCCGGCAGCCGTGCGAACGCCTCCGCCACCTCGAGGAGCCCGGCGGTCCCGGACGCGTTGTCCAGCGCGCCGTTGTAGATCTGGTCACCCTGGAGCGACTCGTCCTTCCCGAAGTGGTCCCAGTGCGCGGTATAGATCACGTACTCGTCCCGCACCTCCGGGTCAGAGCCCTCCAGCTTCGCGATCACGTTGTGGGACTGGACTTCCCGCATCGTCGTCCGCAGCCGGAAGTCGACCGTGCCGCCGAGCGAGACCGGCCGGAAGTCACGCCGCACCGCTGCGGCCTTCAGCTCGTCGAAATCGTAGCCCGCCGCGGCCAGCAGCTCCCGCGCCTTGGGCTCCGGGATCCACGCCTCGACCTGCAGCCGGTCCGAGCCGTCGCCCGCGGGGCGGATGTCGAAGTTCTCGGCGCTGCGGCTGCCCGCGATCACTTCGTACGGATAGCCGGCGGGCCCGGTCTCATGGATGATAATCGCCGCGGCCGCGCCCTTCTGCACCGCGATCTCGTACTTGTAGGTCCAGCGGCCGTAGTACGTCATCGCGTCGCCGCGGAACACGTTCGGATCCAGCTTCGTCGGGTCGTTCGGGTCCGGCACCGGCGGATCGTTGATCAGCATCACGATCGTCTTGCCGGTCACGTCCACATCCTTGTAGTCGTCCCAGTCGTACTCCGGCGCCACCACCCCGTAGCCCACGAAGACCAGCTCGGAGCCGCGCACCTCCGTGGTCGGCTGGAGCCGCCTCGAGACCGCCACGAAGTCTTGCGGCGCCCGCAGCGGGAAGGTCCGCCCGCCCAGCCGCACCTCCGCCGATGGATCGACCCGGTAGCCGACGAGCGACATCGCCTGGACGTACGTGCCGTCCGGATTCCCCGGCTGGAGCCCCAGCGCCCGGAACTGCTCCGTCAGGTACTGGATCGTGCGCTCCTCGCCCACGCCGCCCGGCGCGCGCCCCTCGAACTCGTCCGACGCCAGCACCTGGATGTGCCTGAGCAGGCCCTCCGCGTCGATGGCCGCGCTCGCCTCCGCCAGCACCTCCGCCGGAATCGCCGACTCGTGCGCGGCGTGCTGCGACCCGTCTCCGCACGCCGCGGCCAGCAGCGCCAGCGACGCCAGCACGCCACCCTGTCGCAATCTGCTCATCCGCTGATCCCCGATTGCCGAAGTGATTGTGGTATACGGACTTGTAACCTAGCGACACGGCCGCGGGACCGTCAACCGCATGCGCCGGAGGCCGGATGCTCCACCGCCTCGCCGACTGCGCACCGGGCCCGCCGACGGACCGGCCGGCGTACCGGCCGATCCGCGGCAGCGCCCTCGCATCCCGCGACCCCCCGGCTCCCGATCTCCGGCCGTGCGCCTCGCAGCACTACCTCGCGGCCTTCAGCATGGCCTCGCGCACGGCGCGGAACTCCGTGCCCGGCATCCATTCCGGCCATGCGCCGCCGTCCGCCACCCGGAACCCGACGCGGAACAGGAGCTGGAGATCCTCGACCGCGCCCGACAGGTCCCAATCCGGCTTGATCACGTCCGACGGCTTGTGATAGTCGTTCGCGGTGTACTCCTCCCGCTTCATCTCACCCCAACCCTCGGGCTTGCCGATGTACCGGATGCCCGCGTCCGTGTAGAGCGCCGGCACGCCCTTCTTCGCGAACTCGAAGTGGTCCGACCGGTAGAAGAAGCCCTTCTCCGGCTCGGGGTCCGGCACCACGACCCGGCCCTGGGCCGCGGCCTCCTCCTCGACCAGCAGGTCCAGCGTGGAGTTGCCGTACCCGATGATCACGATGTCCTCGGTCCGACCCCACTGGTTCAGACCATCTATGTTGATGTTCGCGACCGTCCGCTCCAGCGGGTACAGCGGGTTCTCGGCGTAGTACTTGGCGCCGAGCAGGCCGCGCTCCTCACCCGTGACCGCGAGGAACAGCACGGACCGGCGCGGGGGCGTCGGGAGCGAGGCGAACGCACGCGCGAGCTGGAGCAGCCCGGCGGTGCCGGAGGCGTTGTCGAGCGCGCCGCTGAAGATCTGGTCGCCGTCGCGCCCGAGGTGATCCCAGTGCGCGGTGTAGACGACGTACTCGTTCCGCAGCTCCGGATCCGAGCCCTCCAGCTTCGCGATCACGTTCCGGGACCGGATCTCGCGCGTGGTGCTGGTCGTGCGGAACGTGGCCGTGCCGCCGAGCGAGACCGGCCGGAAGTCACGCCGCGTCGCGGCGGCCTTGAGGGCGTCGAAGTCCTGGCCCGCGGCCGCGAACAGCTCCCGCGCCCGGGCTTCCGTGATCCACGCCTCGATCTTGACCCGGCCCGCGTTCCCGCCCGGCGACGCGATGTCGAAGTTCTCCCGGCCCCAGCTCCCGACCACGACCTCCCACGGGTAGCCGGCCGGCCCGGTCTCGTGGACGATGATGGCGCCCGCCGCACCCTTCTCCGACGCGATCTCGTACTTGTAGGTCCAGCGGCCGTAGTACGTCATCGCGTCGCCGCGGAACACGTTCGGATCCAGCTTCGTCGGGTCGTTCGGGTCCGGCACCGGCGGATCGTTGATCAGCATCACGATCGTCTTGCCGGTCACGTCCACATCCTTGTAGTCGTCCCAGTCGTACTCCGGCGCCACCACCCCGTAGCCCACGAAGACCAGCTCGGAGTCGACCAGGTCCAGCGTGGGCTGGAAGTGCCGCGACACCGCCACGTAATCCTCGTTCGCCCGCAGCGGGATCGTGCGCCCGCCCACGCTGAGGGACGCGACCGACTGCGTCGTGAAGCCCACGAGCGGGACCTCCTGCACGTACATGCCATCCGGATTCCCCGGCTGGAGCCCCAGCGCCCGGAACTGCTCCGTCAGGTACTCGATCGTCCGGTCCTCGCCGGGCGTGCCGGGAGACCGGCCCTCGAACTCGTCCGAAGACAGCACCCCGATCTGCTCGAGCAGCTCGCTCGCGGTCATGGCGCTGGCCGCGGCGTCGATCTCCTCCGGCGTCGCGCTCGGCGCCCGCTCCGTGTCCGTGCCCGCGGCGCACCCGACGAGCGCGGCCGAGCACAACAGCGTCCGGCACACTGATCCGATCTTCATGGTCGTTCCCCTCCTCACTGGGCGGTTTCGATCCGTTCCACAGGCCTCGGTGGACGCACGTACGCCGAGACCAGGCTCTCGTTCCCATCCGGGCCGACGGCGGCGACGCCGAAGACGTGGTCGTCGATCGACAGGTTCGGCAGCACGACCTCGGTCACGTCCCCGACGTACCGCTCGTGCTCCCAGTCCGGCGTCCACGCCTCGCGCCAGAAGATCCGGTACCCGACCGCGCCGGGCGATGGCCGCCAGCGCAGGTGCGCGTCGTAGCCGGACGGGCCGCGGCCGAGCATGGGCTGGCCCCGCTCGTTCGTGACCTCCGGCGCGGGCGGCGCCAGCGCGAGCACCGCCACCGCCGCGGCGTTGACCCGCGCGTTCTTCGCCAGGTACGTGGGCGAGACGCCGTCCGGCGTGTCCTCGGCCACGTGCTGCCGCGCGTAGTTCTCCTTGCTCTCCGTGAAGCGGACCGCCGCGTAGCCGAGCTGGTTGAACGGCGTGTGGTCCCCGCCGCGGCCGAACCGGTCCTCCCGCGCGATCAGACGCACCTTGTGACCCGGCACGTACACCGCGGCGTGCCGCCGGATGAAGCGCGCGAGCTGGCGCGAGGGCGAGTCCTCCGGCCCCTCGCTGAACACCCGCACGGACGCGCCGTCCACCACGCCGTTGCCGCCGACCTCGTTGCCGACGACGTCGTTGTTGAAGACCGCGTCGATCCGCCAGCCCTCCTCGCGGGCCTTCTGCGCGTGCAGCCGCGCGCCGACCAGCCCCTGCTCCTCGGCCGCGAAGAGGATGAAGACCAGCGTCGCATCGAACTCGATCCCGCTCTGGGCGAAGACCCGCGCCAGCTCCATGGTCAGCGCGGTGCCGCTCCCGTCATCGTTCGCGCCCGGCGCCGCGTGGTCGTCATCGCCCGGGCCGAACAGCTCGCCGGTCGCGCGCCGCGCCAGCGTGTCGTAATGCCCGCCGACATAGATCCGCCGGGGGCTCCGCCCCGGGAGGATGGCGACGACGTTGCGCAGCTCCACCTGGCGCGTGATCCGCCCGCGCGGCGGGACCACGTACGGGTCGAACGACACCTGGAGCCGCGGGCTGTAGCTCCGCAGCTCGTCATGGATCCACTGCCTCGCGGCGCCGACCCCGCGGTTCGGCGAGTCCGCGGAGGAGAGCGTGTGACGCGTCTCGAAGCTGGAGAGCTTCTCGACCAGCGCGCGCAGCCGTTCCTCGGAAACGGACTCCACGATCTGCCGGATGCGCGGATCCTCCACCTGCGCGGCTGCGGGCCGGGCCGCCACCAGCGCAAACACCACCATCGCCGCGAAGGACAGTGCGGGCGCGGACACGGGTCTCTTCCCCATCATGCACTCCTGGACCGGTGCAGTACGGCGAGACTACAGACTTGCGTTCGGGATGCGGGCAATATGACGGGCCGCGCCCCGCCGTGCAAATCGTGGCCAACGCGTACGGCCGTGTACGGCCTTCCAGGCGACGTCGTCCGCGGAGCCTCCCCGGCGCCGACCGACCGCCGACGGCCCCGGCCCGCCGGGTCGCGCCCCCTCCGCAACCCCCGGATGGTTCGCGGCTTGCACGACTCGACCCTGGTGTCACGCTGCGGGAAGGAGGGAGCAATGCGGGGTGCAACGCTGGCGCTCATCCTGTTCGGCGGGCTGGCCCTGGCGGTCGCCGGCCGGTGGGGCATCGCGCGGTGGCTGAACGGGAACGGCGAGGCGCGGCAGGACGCGGTGGCGGCCGTGCGCAACGCCGCCGGGCACGTGCTCGGCGCGATCACGCTGCAGCAGACGGCGGACGGGGTGGCGCTGCGCGGCCAGCTCCGCGGCCTCCCGCCCGGCCCGCACGGGCTCCACTTCCACGAGCGGGGCTCGTGCACGCCGCCCGACTTCGCATCCGCGGGCGCCCACTACAACCCCCACGGCCGCAAGCACGGGCTGCGCAACCCCGAGGGCCCGCACGCCGGCGACCTGCCGAACCTGATGGTCGACAACGACGGCCGGGCAACCGTGGACCTCGTCGCGCCCAACGTGACCCTGCGCGGCGGCGATGCGCCGCTCCTGGACGCGGACGGCACCGCGCTGGTCGTGCACCAGGACGAGGACGACCAGGTCACGGACCCGTCCGGGAACTCGGGGGACCGCATCGCCTGCGGCGTGGTCACGGCCGAGCTCCGCTGACCGCCGACCGGCGCCCCGCCCCCGCGCGGCCCCGCGGGGGCGTGTACCGCCGGACCATTGAGATCCGGCCTCCGTTGCGAGAACCCGGCGTGGCCCGGGGACGCGGCGTAGGACGGGGGCATGGAGTACGCGACGTCGCGTGAGCCACGCCGCCGGTACGGAATTTGCCCTCCACGGCACCGCGGCCGACCGCGCCACACGCGCGCGGACCGATACGCCGCATCAGCCTTCCCATCGTGCGAGCCCGAGCGCGGGCCGTACGTCTGCCGCTGGACATTCGACCGTTTCGCGCGAACCGGTCCCGGCCCTCCGCCTCGCCATGGAGCCGGCGGGCCGCGGCACCCCTCGGGCTCGGCGAAGCCGCTCACCACCCATCCTGACCGGAGGAGGACCGCCATGCCCGAGACCATCATCGGCGTCGACCTGCGCAAGCCGCCGACGGACCAGCCCGTGCCGGTGCACAACCGGTGGCACCCGGAGATCCCCCCGGTCGCATCAGTCCGGCCGGGCGCCGTGTTCCGCGTCGAGTGCCTGGACTGGACCGGCGGCCAGATCCAGAACAGCGACAGCGCGAACGACGTGCGGGACGTCGACCTCACCCAGGTCCACTACCTGGCCGGGCCGATCCACGTGGAGGGCGCGGAGCCGGGCGACCTCCTCGTGGTGGACATCCTGGACATCGGCACGCTGCCGGACATGGAGTGGGGCTTCAGCGGGATCTTCGCGCGGGAGAACGGCGGCGGCTTCCTCACCGACTTCTTCCCCGAGGCGCGCAAGGCGATCTGGGATTTCGAGGGGATCTACGCCACGTCCCGCCACGTGCCCGGCGTCCGCTTCGCGGGGATCGCGCACCCGGGGCTGATCGGGGTCGCGCCGTCGCAAGCGCTCCTGGATGAATGGAACCGCCGGGAGCAGGAGCTGATCGCGAAGAATCCGGAGCGGGTGCCGCCCGTGGCGCAGCCGCCGAACCCGCACGGCGCGGTCCTCGGCACCCTCAAGGGCGCCCACGCGGAGCGGGTGGCGAAGGAAGCCGCGCGCACCATCCCGGGCCGGGAGAACGGCGGCAACTGCGACATCAAGAACCTGTCCCGCGGGTCCCGGGTCTTCTTCCCGGTCTACGTGAAGGGCGCGAACCTGTCCATGGGCGATCTGCACTTCTCGCAGGGGGATGGGGAGATCACCTTCTGCGGCGCGATCGAGATGGCGGGGTGGCTGGACATCCACGTGGACCTGATCAAGGACGGGGTGGCCCGGTACGGCGTCGCGAACCCGATCTTCATGCCCGGGCCGGTGGAGCCGCGCTACTCGCGGTACCTGGCCTTCCAGGGCGTGTCGGTGGACGAGAGCGGGCGCCAGCACTACCTGGACGCGACCGTGGCCTACCGGCGCGCGTGCTTGAACGCCATCGAGTACTTCCAGCGCTTCGGCTACACCGGCGAGCAGGTGTACATGGTCCTGGGCACGGCGCCGGTCGAAGGGCGCATCAGCGGGATCGTAGACATCCCGAACGCGGTGTGCACGCTGTACGTGCCCACGGAGATCTTCACCATGGACGTGATCCCGTCCGGGGACGGGCCCACCGTCGTGGACCGGGGCAACGTGGCGGTGACCACCTAGGTTCGGAGGCGACGTCGCGTACGCCGGCTCCTCGCCTCGCCCGGGGCCGCGCGGCGCCCTCCCGGCCCGCGGTCCCGGGCCGCCCTCCCGTTCCACCGCGATCTTGGCCATATTCCCGATATCCGAGCCGCCCCGCGGCAGTGCAAACCCCGACCCGGACTCCGGATGAGGATCGAGACCCTGGCCGTTCACGGCGGCCGCGAAGTGGATCCCGCCACCGGTGCGGTGGCGCCGGCCATCCACCTCTCCACCTCCTTCGAACGAGGCCCCGACGGCGAGTACAGCCGGGGCTACATCTACACGCGGGACCGGAACCCGAACCGCGATGCGCTGGAAAGCGCCCTCGCCGCGCTGGAGGGCGGGGAGGCGGCGGCGGCGTTCGCCTCGGGGATGGCCGCGATCGCGGCGGTCTTCCAGGCGCTCCGCCCGGGGGACCACGTGCTCGCGCCGGACGACGCGTACCACGGCACCCTCGTGCTGCTCCGGGACCTCCTCCCGGAATGGCAGCTCGCGGCGGATTTCGTGGACATGTCGGACCCCGCCGCGGTCCGGGCCGCGCTGCGCCCGAACACGCGCCTCGTCTGGGTCGAGACGCCGTCCAACCCGCTGCTCAAGATCACGGACGTCGCGCGGATCGCGGAGCTCGCGCGCGAGGCAGGCGCGCTCTGCGTCTGCGACAACACGTTCGCCACGCCGATCCTCCAGCGCCCGCTGGAGCTCGGCGCGGATTTCGTGGTCCATTCCACGACGAAGTACCTGGGCGGGCACAGCGATGCGCAGGGCGGGGCGGTGGTGGCCCGCCGCGCGGACGGCTTCTTCGAGCGGATCCGGGCGGTCCAGAAGTACTGGGGCGGCGTGCCTTCCCCCTTCAACTGCTGGCTCACGCTGCGCAGCCTGCCCACGCTCCCGCTGCGCGTGCGCACGCAGAGCGAGAACGCCGCGCGCATCGCCCGGTTCCTCGCGGAGCACCCGGCCGTCTCGGCCGTCTACTACCCGGGCCTCCCGCAGCACCCCGGCCACGAGATCGCCGCCCGCCAGATGGCCATGTTCGGCGCGATGATCTCGGTCCGGATCCGCGGGGGGCGGGACGCGGCCATGGCCGTGGCCGGCCGCGTGCGCCTCTTCACCCGCGCCACGAGCCTGGGCGGCGTGGAGAGCCTGATCGAGCACCGGGCTTCGATCGAGGGCCCGCGCACGCGCACCCCCGACGACCTGCTCCGGCTGTCGATCGGGATCGAGCACGTGGATGACCTGTTGGAAGACCTGGAGCGAGCGCTGGCGGGATGAACGAGCGACTGATCCGCGCGCTCCGGCGCGAGCCCGTCGACTGCACGCCCGTGTGGTTCATGCGCCAGGCCGGACGCGCGCTCCCGAGGTACCGCGAGAGCCGCGCAGAACGCGGCATGTTCGAGCTGCTCCGGGACCCCGAGGCCGCGGCCGAGATCACGGCCATGCCGCTGGACTACTTCCCGGTCGACGCCGCGGTGCTCTACAACGATCTGGTCACGCCGTTCTTCGGCGCGGGGCTCGAGGTCGAGCTGCGGCCCGGCGTGGGCCCGGTCGTGCTGAACCCGATCGCCGGTCCGGCGGACGTGGACCGGCTCCGGCCGTTCGACCCCCGCCGCGAGCTCGACTACTGCCTCGCCCAGATCCGGATCCTGCGCCGACGCCTGGACGTGCCCGTGCTCGGCTTCGTCGGCGCGCCGTTCACGCTCTGCTCCTACCTGTTCCCCGGGCCGCGCCAGCGGGATCTGGCCGCCATCAAGACGTTCATGTGGCGGGAGCCGGAGGCGTGGAACCGGCTCGCCGCCTTCTGGGTCGAGCACCTGGCCGAGTTCGCCATCGCCCAGCACGAGGCCGGCGCGGCGGCCATCCAGGTCTTCGACTCCTGGGCGGGCAGCCTCTCACCCGAGGACTACGAGCGGTACGTCCTCCCGCATTCCCACGCTTTGCTCGCGCGGATCGCCGGCGCGGGCGTGCCGACGATCCACTTCTTCACCGGCAACCCCGCGCTCCTGCCGCTCATCGCGCAGGCGGGCGGGGACGCGATCAGCGTCGACTGGCGGCTGCCGATCGACGAAGCCTGGCGCATCGTGGGCGAGGACCGTGCGATCCAGGGGAACCTGGACCCGATCGCGCTCCTCGCCGGCCGCGATGCGGCCGTGCGCCGCGCGCGCGAGATCCTGGAGCGCGTGGCGCGCCAGCCCGGGCACATCTTCAACGTGGGGCACGGGCTGCACCCCGAAACCGATCCCGATGTGGTCCGCGCCGTGGTCGACGCGGTCCACGAGTTTTGATGAGGAGACCATGAAGTCGGGCGTCATTCTGCTGAACTTCGGCGAGCCGGAGAACCCGGTGGAAGCCGAGGTCGTCCCGTTCCTGGAGCGGATCTTCTACGTGAACGCCGGGCTCGAAGGCCGCATGCCGCCGGAAGCGGCCCGGGCGCGGAGCCGGCAGCTCGCCCTCGAGCGGGCGCCGGGCCTGATCGCGGAGTACCTGGAGATCGGCGGCTCGCCGCTGAACCGCCAGGCGGCCGAGCAGGCGGAGCTGCTGGAGGCCGAGCTGCGCCGGCGCGGACACGACGTCGTCGCCCTGGTGGGGATGCAGTTCACCGATCCGCTGATCCGGACCGCCGCGGAGCGGGCGCGGGACGCGGGGGTCGAGCGCCTGGTCGCGCTGCCGGTCTACCCGCTCTGCGGCCCGTCCACGACCGTGGCCGCGCTCGAGGCGCTCGACGCCGCGATCCGGGAGATGGGCTGGGACGTGGAGGTCCACGAGATCTCCGGCTGGCACAACCACCCGGATTACGTGGCGCTGCGCGCGGACGGCATCCTCGCCGTGGCCCGGGAGCACGGGCTCGACCTGAACGATGGCGCCACCCGCCTCGTCTTCTCCGCGCACGGCACGCCGGTCAAGTACCTGCGGGAGGGGAGCCGGTACGACAGGTACGTGGAGGAGTGCTGCCGGGCCGTGGCCGAGGCCGCCGGCGTCCGGGACTACGTGATCGGCTACCAGAACCACGGGAACCGCCCGATCGAGTGGACGCAGCCCGCGATCGAGGACGTGATCCGGGAGGTGGACGCGGAGAACGTCGTCGTGGTCCCGATCAGCTTCATGCACGAGCAGTCGGAGACGCTCGCCGAGCTGGACGGCGAGCTGCGCGAGGAGGCCGAAGCCGCCGGGCTCGGGTTCTACCGGGTGCCGATCGCCCACGCGGACCCGCGGTTCATCGGCATGCTCGGGGATCTGGTCGAGCCGTTCCTGCTCGGCGGGGAGGCCCCGGTGTCCAGCGGGTTCGCCGAATGCCGCTGCCGGGAGGGGCGGGGCACGCGCTGCCTCAGGTCCGTACCGCAGGCGTAGCGAGCCGGCGGGCAAGGGCCGCGGCCGCGGCGATCCGGCCGGGGATCCCCGGCCGCGACTCGTAGTTCGCGCAGAGATGGACCCGGTCCGGGAGCCGCAGCCCGTCCAGCGCGCTCCAGGACCGGTCCCACGCGGGCATCCACACCCGGGACACCCGGATCGGCTCGGCCGCGGCGCCGGTCACCTCCTCGAACTCCTCCGCCGCGATCTCCGCGATCCGATCGTCCGGCATGTCCACCACCTCCGGCCGGCGCGCGCCGCCCAGGTACGCGGTGTACACGCCGGACCTGCCGAACATGCTCGCGTTCCACGTCACGCCCCGGGTCACGAGCCGCTCGGCCAGGGAGACCTGGTAGCCGAGGCCGCGGAGCCCCTCCGCCTCCGAGTGGAGGTGGACCACGGCGAGCGGGTTGTACCGGAGCCGCGAGAGTCGGGAGGCGACGTCGCCATCCAACCCTCGGAGCATATCCGCCGCCGCGCCGGCCGGCGCCGTGATCACGACCCCGGCCACCCGCGTCTTGCCCCGGTCCGTTTCCAGCACGTAGCTCCCGCCATCCGCCGCGATCCGGCGGACCGGCTCGCCCAGCCGCACGTGCTCCCGCCGGCGCTCGTACAGCGCCCGGATCAGCGCGCCCAGCCCTTGCCGGAACGAGCAGGCCGGCGCCGGGGCCCGCCGCCGGATCGCCCACCGCGCCATGGCCATCAGCAGACTGCCCTGCACCCCGAACCCCTCGAGGGCGCGGGATAGCGAGTACCGCATGACCATGTCCGCGGGATCCGACGCGTAGAGCCCGCCGTAGAGCGGACCGAGCAGATGCTCGTACGCCTCCCGCCCGAACTTGCGGGTCAGGAAGTCCGCCACGCTCTCGTCCGGCGCGCCCCGCCCGGTGAACGGCTCCAGCAGCACCCGCGCCTTGCCGCGCAGCGTGAGCAGGTCCGACCGCAACGCACCCGCCGGCGTGAACGGCGCGAGCCGGAGCCTGCCGTCCCGGTAGACGTACAGCGGCAACCCCGGCTCGGCGAGCACCAGCTCCGGGCCGAGCCCCAGCGCCTCCACCAGCGCCGCGACCGGCGGCACGAGACGCGTCCGTTGAGGACCCAGCTCCAGGACCCGCCCACCTTCCACCACCGTGCGGATCACGCCGCCCGGCGTCGGATCCGCCTCGAAAACCACGTGGTCCACGCCCAGCTCGCCGAGACGCTCGCTCAGCAGCAGGCCCGTCAGACCGCCGCCCACGATCCCGATCATTGCTCTCCTTCACCCGGCTGCGCCTCAACACCCGGCGCCGCTGGCACGCGAGGTGCGCCCTCCACGGCGGGACGCCGCCCCGGCCCTGGACCGGACCCCGACGAAGAACGCCGCATGGATCGACCGAATACCGCGCCCGACGAACCGGAACCCGGGCCGCGCACGCCCCGATCCGAAGACGGCACCACGGCCCCGCCGGCCGACGACCGCCCGCCCGCGGCCGGCTTCGCGCTTCCCGATGGTACCGTGAGCCGCGCGGGCAGGGTCCCCGGCTGGCGAACCCTGGTCCCCCTCGGGATCATCATCCTCGCGGGCCTCGTGCTGCTCGTCGTCAACGCCCTGGTCCAAAACCGGATCCAGCGCTACCGCGCGGAGGCCGAGACGCTCTCCAGCGACGTCCGCCTCGTCACCAGCGAGATCACTTCCGCGCTCGCCCTGGAAATGTCCACGGCCCGCGCTTACGCACTGACCGGCGACTCCGCCTACCTCGCCACGTACGTGGAGACCCGCCGCCGGGAACTGGAAGCATATCCGCGGCTGGAAACCCTGGCCTCACGGGTCGAGCCCCGGCTCCTCCCCGCCATCCGCGAGCTGCGGGCCCGCTCCGATGCCTGGCACGCACAGCTCGAAGATCAACGTTTCCCCGGCATGCCCAGGCCACTCGAAATCTACGCCAGCGCCATCCCCGAGGACGAACGGCTCTTCGAGGAGGCGGTCGCCGCCGCGGCGTCGCTCCAGCAGGCCATCTCCCGGGCGCTCACCGAAATCCGCCTCGCGAGCGGGCGGATCCAACGGATCGCGTACTACCTGGGGCTGATCCTGGTCCTTCTCATGATCGGCGCCACCCTGATCACCGTCCAGCTCGCCCGGATCCTGAGCCGGACCGCCCGCGAAGAGGCCTCGCTCCGCCACATCGCCCGCACCCTGGCCGCCGGCCGCGGCGTCGGCGACGTGATCCAGCGCATCGCCGACAGCCCCATCGCCATCGGGCGCGCGGACGGCGCCTACGTGGAACGGATCGTCGGGCGCTTCCGGGACGCCGAGATCGTGGCCGTGTCCGGCGTCGGCACCCCGCCCGTGGGCACCCGCGCGCCGTACCCCGGCTCCCTCACCGAGGAAGCGGCCGAGGCCGGCGAACCCGTCTACGTCACCGACCCATCGGCCGATGACCGACCCATGGCCGAACACCTCTCCCGCGCTTGCAAGGGATGCTCGCTCCTCATCCTCCCGCTCGTCTCCGGGGGCGAGCTCCTCGGCTCCCTCGTCCTGGTGCGCCGACCCGAAAAGCGCCCGTTCGGTGAAGGCGACGTCCCCTACGCCCGCGCCCACGCGGACCTCGCCGCCCTCGCCCTGCGCCGCGTCCTCAGCCTCGCCGAGGCCCAGTCGCGCCGCGCCGAGAGCGAGGCCATACTCAGCGGCAAGTCCCGCCTCATCCGCGGCATCAGCCACGACCTCAAGAACCCGCTCGGCGCCGTGGACGGCTACGCCCAGCTCCTCCTCTCCGGCGCCCGCGGCGAACTCCAGGAGGGACAGAAAGAATGGATCGAGCGCATTCGGAAGAGCATAAATAGCGCAATGACAATCATTAATGACCTCCTGGAGCTCTCCCGCGCCGAGACCGGCGCGCTGCCCATCGAGCCGGCCTCCACCCGGATCGATGATCTGGTCCGCGAGCTGGCGGAAGAGAACGCGGCCGCCGCGGCCACGGCCGGGGTCCGCCTCGATGTCGACGTGCCGGCCGACCTGCCCGTCATCGAGACCGATCCGCGGCAGGTCCGCCGGGTCCTGGGCAACCTGCTCTCCAACGGGATCAAGTACACGCCGGAAGGCGGGCTCGTCCGCATAACCGTGTCGGTCCGCGAGGACGACCGCCGCGCCCCGGGGCCCGGGCGCTGGCTCGCCATCGATGTGTCGGACAACGGCCCCGGGATCCCGGAAGACGAGCAGGAGAAGATCTTCGAGGAGTTCCACCGCGTGGAGCAGCGGGACACCGTGGAGCGCGGCGCGGGGCTCGGCCTGGCCATCGGCCGTCACATCGCCCGGCTGCTGGGCGGCGACCTGAACGTGCGGAGCCAGCCGGGCGCCGGCGCCACCTTCACCCTCTGGCTCCCGCTCCGGCGCCCCGCCGCCGCCCACCAGCGTCCGGCCGCCTGAACGCTCGCCCGCCGGGCGGTGTCCGGTTCCGCGACAGCCCATCCCGCAACCGGTCACGGCCGGCCTTTTCAGACCCTACGTAAGTAACGTTCCACCAACCGGTTATCGGATTTCCAGAACTGGTACGCTCCTTCCCCTGTCCGGCGCCGCGGCGCGTGCCGGGTACGTCGGTCGGAGCCCGGCTTTCCGGGCCGATTCGCGAATGCCGCACGCCGGCCGCGGCCCGTCGTGCTGAAGCACCTCGTGGAAGGAGTCGGACCGTGTCGAGAAGGGTCATCGGGATCGGGCGGCAGCTTTCCGCCCTGTGCGTCCTCCTGTTCGCGGCGGCGCCTGCGGGGCTCGTGTCCCAGGAGCGGCAGGCGACGCTGACGCTCGAGGAGGCGGTGTCGCTCGCGCGGCGGCACAATCCGAACTATCTCATGCAGAAGAACGACGAGATCGAGGCGGAGTGGCAGGTGCGGGAGGCGTATGGTGCGTTCCTGCCGTCGGCCACGAGCAGCCTCACGCTGGGCTACCAGGGCGAGGGCACGCCGCGGCTGGGGATCTTCACCGGCGCGGACCTGGGGCTCTCTCGCACGCCGGCCTACTACAGCTCGGGCTACTCGCTCGGTCTCAGCTACCGGCTGAGCGGGGCGTCGTTCTTCCAGCTCGGGCAGCAGCGTGCGCACCGGCGGGCGGTGGAGGCGAGGTCGGAGGCGGCGGACTTCCAGCTGACGGCCGAGGTGACGCGGCGCTACCTGGCCGTGCTGCGCGCCCAGGATGCCGTCCAGCTCGCCGAACAGGAGCTCGCCCGCGCGGAGGACGTGCTCACCCTCGCAAGGGCCCGCTTCGAGGTCGGCGCGGCCATGGCCCTCGAGCCCCTGCAGGCGGAGGTCGAGCACGGCCAGGCCCGGGTCGCCCTGCTCCAGGCGCGCAACCAGCTCGATGCCGAGAAGCTCCGGCTCTTCGAGACCCTCGGCATCGAGTACGAAGGCGACGTCATCCTGACCACCTCCTTCGACGTCTTCGAGCCCCGGTGGCGGCTCGAGGACCTCGTGGCGCGGGCGATGGAGCGCCACCCCGAGCTCCGGGCCGCCCGGGCGGCGGAGCAGGCGACCAAGGCCGTGGTCCGCTCCGCGCGCAGCCAGTATCTGCCGACCATCGAGCTGGCGGCGGGGGTTTCCGGCTATACCCGTGAGGCCGGCGACACGGAGTTCCTGATCACGCAGGCGCGTAACCAGATCGCCTCGGCCTGGCGTAACTGCATGAACACGAACGAGATCCGCGCACGGCTGAACCCGCCCCTCGCGCTCGTGGACTGTGACGCCGAGTATCGCTTCACCCCGGACGACGAGGCGGCGATCATCCGGCAGAACGACGTGTTCCCGTTCACCTTCACGAAGGAGCCGCTCAGCGCCCAGCTCCGGATCTCGGTCCCGATCTTCACGGGCTTCTCCCGCCAGCGGCAGATCGAGGCCGCGCGGGTGGCCAGCGAGGATGCGCGGCATCGGCGTCGGGCCGAGGAGCTGCGGATCCGGGCCGAGGTCCAGACCGCGCTCCAGTCGCTCCAATCCGCGGCCGAAGCGGTGCGCCTCCAGTCCCGCAACCGCGAGCTGGGCGAGGAGCAGCTGCGCCTGGCAAGCGAACGGTACCGGCTCGGCGCCGCGAGCTTCATCGAGCTGTCGGAGGCGGCGACCATCAAAGCGCGGGCGGACCGGGCGTATCTGGACGCGGTCTACGCGTTCCACGAGAGCCTGGCCGCGCTCGAGAGCGCCGTCGGCGAGCGGCTGCGCCCGGCGGCGGACGGCCGGGAGCCGTGACGATCGTACGGCCGTGAAGGTGATCGCCGTCCCCGCACAGAGACGGGAGCCCCCGCCCGGCCCGCGGCGCGGCCGCGGCAGGCGGCAGCCAGGTGGTCGGACCGTGAACCTCTAGAATCCGCAGAGCGGGTCGACCCGTACATAGGATGGAGAACGCCCGATCCGCCGCTCCGGCGGATCGGCTGGATGGAGAGGAGGCGTTGGCTGTGGACATACCACGCGAGCCCAAGAAGAAGCGCGGGCGATACGTCATCATCGCGCTCGGCATCGGCGCCGTCGCCCTGACCACCCTCGCCCTGTCCCGGTTGAAGCCGGCCGCCCCGTCGGTGGACCGCGCCGCGATCTGGGTGGACACGGTGCGGATGGGAGAGATGGTCCGCCAGGTGCGCGGGCCCGGGACCCTGGTGCCGGAGGAGATCCGCTGGATCTCGGCGATCGCGCCGGGACGAGTCGAGAAGAAGCTGGTCCAACCGGGCTCGCCGGTGGAGGACACCACGGTCCTGCTGATCCTGAGCAACCCGGATGTGCAGCTCCAGGCGCTGGAAGCGGAGCGGCAGCTCACCCAGTCCGAGGCGGAGCTGGTGAACCTCCGGGCGACACTCGAAACGCAGCGGCTCAACCAGGAGGCCGCGGTCGCGTCGGTCCGGGCGCAGTACAACGAGGCCATGCGCCAGGTCGAGGCGAGCCAGAAGCTGGCCGAGCGCGGGCTGATCGCCGAGATGGAGCTGAGCCGCGCGAAGGACACGGCGGAGGAGCTGGCCAAACGGCTGGAGGTCGAGCTCCAGCGGCTGGAGATCCTGTCCCAGCAGGTCGAGGCGCAGCTCGCGGTGCAGCAGGCGCAGGTGGAGCGCAATCGCGCCATCGTCGCGTTCCAGCGGGAGCAGATCGCGTCCATGACCGTGCGGGCCGGGGCGCCGGGCGTACTCCAGGAGCTCCCCCTCGAGGTCGGGCAATGGGCGAACTCCGGGGCCGTGCTGGCGCGGGTGGTCCAGCCCGGCCGGCTCAAGGCCGTGCTGCGCATCCCCGAGACCCAGGCCAAGGACGTGGTGCTCGGCCAGAAGGCGTACATCGACACCCGCAACGGCATCATACCCGGCCGTGTCATACGGATCGATCCCGCGGTGCAGACCGGCACCGTGGGCGTGGATGTGGCGCTCGAAGGCGAGCTGCCGCCGGGCGCGCGCCCGGATCTCAGCGTGGACGGCACCATCGAGATCGAGCGGCTGGACAACGTGCTGCACGTGGGCCGGCCGGCCTATGGCCAGCCGAACAGCCGCATCGGCCTCTTCAGGCTGGTGGATGGCGGCCGGGCCGCCGAGCGGGTCTACGTGACGCTCGGCCGGACGTCGGTGAACACGATCGAGATCGTGGACGGCCTCCAGCCCGGCGATGTGGTGATCCTGTCCGACATGTCGCAATGGGATGCGTTCGACCGCGTCCGGCTACGCTAGACGCGCACGGAACACGACCGAGGACCGCACAGACCCCCGCAACCAAGGAGCAATGGAATGGAGACGCAGCCGCTGATCCGTCTGGAGGGAGTGACGAAGGTGTTCTATACGGACGAGGTGGAGACGCATGCGCTGTCGGGGATCCACCTGGAGGTGAGGCGGGGCGAGTACGTCTCGATCGCGGGGCCGTCGGGTTGTGGGAAGACGACGCTGCTTTCGATCCTGGGGCTGTTGGATACGCCGAGTTCGGGCACGTATGTGCTGGACGGCCATGATGTGAGCCGGCTGAGCGCGAGTCAGCGGGCGTACATTCGCAATCGTCAGATCGGCTTCATTTTCCAGGCGTTCAACCTGATCGGGGATCTGACGGTCTACGAGAACGTGGAGCTGCCGCTGACGTATCGGGGGATGGGGAGTGCGGAGAGGCGGAGGCGGGTCGAGGCGGCGCTGGAGCGGGTGGGGATGGCGCACCGGCTGAAGCACTATCCGAGCCAGCTGTCGGGGGGTCAGCAGCAGCGTGTGGCGGTGGCGCGAGCGATCGTTGGGGAGCCGAGCGTGCTGTTGGCGGACGAGCCGACGGGGAATCTGGACTCGGTGAACGGGGAGGCGGTCATGGAGCTCTTGAGGGAGCTTCATGCGGGGGGAGCGACGATCATCATGGTGACGCACGATCCGCGCTATGCGAGTCATGCGGAGCGGACGGTGCATCTCTTCGATGGTCGGGTCGTGAAGGACGAGGAGTCGGCGACGGCGGAGGCGCTGGAGGAGAGCGGGTTCCGGCTGACGCACTGAGGGGTGGCCGGCGAAGGGGGGAGAGCGCCGGGGAGGGAGGTAGAGGCGACGTCGCCCGAGCCCCCTTCGGCGCCTGCCCGACCCCAGCCGCAACCGCGGGCGTCCGGCCTCCCCTCGCGGCCGGGCGCCCGCCTCTCTCATGGGGCCGGAGCCCGGAGGCGGACCCGGCTCTTCCAGGATGTCGCGCGAAGCGGTTATGTTACGAACAGGCCGCGACTTGGCCTGGCGGGCCGGACGGGCCGCGACCCGGCCCGCTCCCCCCACGCGGCCGGACCGTCGTTTCCATCCACCGTGATCGAAGGCATTTCGCGTCGTGAGCAAGCCAAGGATCCTGATCGCGGATGACCAGCGGGACGTCCTCGAGGCGTTGCGGCTGCTCCTCAAGCCGGAAGGTTTCGAGATCGAGCTGGCGCAGTCCCCGGCGGGCGTGCTCGCCGCGCTGGAGGCCCGGGACTTCGACGTCGCGTTGCTGGACCTGAACTACACTCGCGACACGACGTCCGGGAAGGAGGGCCTGGACCTGCTCTCCCGGATCCAGACGATGGACCCCACGCTGCCGACCATCGTGATGACGGCGTGGGGCAGCATCGAGGGCGCGGTCGAGGCGATGCGGCGGGGCGCCCGGGACTACATCGAGAAGCCGTGGGACAATGCGCGGCTGCTCGCCACGCTGCGCACGCACGTGGAGCTCGGCCGGGCGCTGCGGCGCAGCCAGCGGCTGGAGAGCGAGAACCGGCTGCTGAAGAAGGCGGGCGTCGCGGAGCTGATCGCCGAGTCCCGGGCCATGCGCCCGGTGCTCGAGCTGATCGAGCGGGTCGGTCCGTCCGACGCGAACATCCTGATCACGGGCGAGCACGGGACGGGCAAGGAGCTCGTCGCCCGGTGGCTCCACGCGGTCTCGCCGCGGGCGAGCCGCCCACTGGTGATCGTCAACGCCGGCGGGCTGTCCGAGGGCGTGTTCGAGTCCGAGCTGTTCGGGCACGTGAAGGGTGCGTTCACGGACGCGAAGACGGACCGGATCGGGTACTTCGAGCTGGCGGACACGGGCACGCTGTTCCTGGACGAGATCGGCAACATGCCGCTCACCCAGCAGGCGAAGCTGCTCCGGGTGTTGCAGACCGGCGAATTCCAGCGGGTGGGCTCGTCCCGGACGCGGCGGGTGGACGTGCGGGTGATCTCGGCGACCAACGTCGACATCCACAAGGAGGTCGCGGAGGGCCGGTTCCGGGAGGACCTGCTCTACCGGCTGAACACGGTCGAGATCCACCTCCCGCCGTTGCGCGAGCGGCGCGAGGACATCCCGCTGCTCGCGAACCACTTCCTGGCGCAGCAGGCGCGGCGGTACGGCAGGCCGGTGACCGGCTTCGATCCGGAGGCGATGCGCGCGCTCATGGCGCACGCGTGGCCGGGGAACGTGCGGGAGCTGGAGCACACCATCGAGCGCGCCGTGTTGCTGGCGCGGGATTCCCTGATCCGGCCGGAGGACCTCGGGCTGCGCCCGCGGTCGGTGGAGGCCGCCGGGCGGTTCGAGGACATGACGCTGGAGGAGGCCGAGCGTCTGCTGATCCAGAAGGCCCTTGCCCGCTATGACGGGAACGTGAGCCGTGCGGCTGAAGCGCTGGGCCTGAGCCGGAGCGCCCTCTACCGACGGCTCCAGCAGTTCGGGTTATGAAGCCCGTCCGGGAGCCGGACGAGAGCCGGGTCAGCCACGAGCGACGCGTCCTCCTGTTCGCCGTCCTGGCCGGTGCGCCGGGCGGTCTCGTCTCCCTCATCCTCCTGTGGACCGGGGACTTCTCGCTGCGGACGCAGTGGACGCTCTCGGTCCTGATCGTGGGGCTGTGGTTGGGCTTCGCGTTCGCGGCCCGGAACCACATGGTCCGTCCCGTCCAGACGCTGGCGAACCTGCTGGCCGCGCTCCGGCAAGGGGACTACTCGATCCAGGCCCGTGGCGCGCGGGTGACGGATGCGCTCGGCCAGGCGATCATCGAAGCGAACGCGCTGAGCGAGATGCTGCGCGAGCAGCGGCTCGGCGCCCTCGAGGCCACGGCGCTGCTCCGCACGGTCATGGAGGAGATCGACGTCGCGGTGTTCGCGTTCGACGGCGATGCGCGCCTCCGGCTGATCAACCGCGCCGGCGAGCGGCTGCTGGCGCGGCCGGCGGAAGCGCTGCTGGGCCGCACCGCGGAGGCGCTGGGGCTCGCCGACTGCCTCCAGGGCGAGCCGCATCGCACGCTGAGCATGACCTTCCCGGGCGGGGCGGGGCAGTGGGACCTGCGCCGCAGCACGTTCCGGCAAGGCGGGCTGCCGCACGAGCTGCTCGTGCTCTCGGACCTGAGCCGCGCGCTGCGTGAGGAGGAGCGGCAGGCGTGGCGGCGCCTGATCCGCGTCCTGAGCCACGAGATCAACAACTCGCTGGCGCCGATCAAGTCCATCGCGGGGAGTCTCCGGAACCTGGTGCGGATGGATCCGCCGCCCGCGGACCTGGAGGAGGACCTGTTCCAGGGTTTGACGGTGATCGCCGGGCGGGCCGAGGCGCTCAGCCGGTTCATGGCATCGTACGCCCGGCTCGCGCGGCTGCCCCCGCCGGACCGGAAGCCGATGGACGTGGAGCCGTGGATCCGCCGCGTCGTCGAGCTCGAGACGCGGCTCCCGGTGGAGATCGTGCCCGGCCCGCCGGTGACCATCCAGGCGGATGGCGACCAGCTCGACCAGCTCCTGATCAACCTCGTCCGGAACGGCGTGGACGCGGCGCTCGAGACCGGCGGCGGGGTCAGGGTGGGGTGGTCCGTGGTCCGGGGCCACCTCGAGGTGTGGGTCAGGGATGACGGCCCTGGACTCGCCGATACCGCGAACCTCTTCGTCCCCTTCTTCACCACCAAGCGCGATGGCACCGGGATCGGGCTCGTCCTCAGCCGTCAGATCGCCGAAGGGCACGGGGGCACGCTGACGCTGGTGAACCGGTCGGACGGACCCGGGTGCGAGGCGCGGCTGCGGATCCCGCTCGGTGCGGCCGTGACCCTGTCTTGACGCCGGGCGGTCTTCCCGCTATTCGGTCCGGCGCCCAGGGACCCGGCCGCGGACCTGGCCGCACCCAGCCGAATGCCCCGGGGGTTCGGCCGTGACAGGGCGCGCCGGCCGTGGCGCCGCGACCAATGCGGGAGGGATGCCATGAACGCTCCTGAGAGACGTCGTCTCCTGCTCAGCACGCGCCGGACCGTGCCGCTCGACCGGTACGACGAGTATCTCGAGGCCTGGGCCAGGATCCGGTCCGCCGCCGAGGAGCTCGGCGCCCACGCCTGGCTCTTCCGCGCCCGGGACCGGGATGACGAGTTCCTGGAGTTCATCGAATTCGGGCGAGCGCCCAATGCGCTGCAGCACGGCGACCTTGCCGACGCACGCCGCGCGCTCGAAGAGAGTTTTGGCCACGGAAGCACCGAGGAGTGGATCGATGTCCACTGACACCACGCGAGAAACCGCCGCCACCGAACGGGACGAGCTGCGCGAGCTGCTGCGCCACCGCTCCATCCGGTTCGGGAACTTCGTCCTGTCCAGCGGCGCCCGGTCCACCTACTACATCGACGCCCGGCGCACCACCATGAGCGGCCGCGGCCAGTTCCTGATCGGCCAGCTCGGGCTCGCGGCCATGGACGCGGCGAACTGGCATCCGGACCTGGTCGGGGGGCTCACCCTCGGCGCCGACCCGGTCGCGTACGCGATCGCGCACGCCGCCGCGATCGCCGGACGCACCCTGGACGCGTTCACGGTCCGCAAGGAGCCGAAATCCCACGGGACGGGACGGCGGATCGAGGGCAGCTTCGAGCCCGGGGCCGCCGTCGTGATCGTGGAGGACGTGATCACCACGGGGGAAAGCGCCCTCCGCGCCGCGGCCGCGGTCCAGGAAGAGGGGGGAAAGGTGCTGGGCGTGCTCGCGCTCGTGGACCGGAACGAGGGCGGGCGTGACCGCATCCTCGCCGCGGGCTACGACGTGGTCTCGCTCTTCAATGTCCGGGAGCTGATCGAGCAGCCGAAGTGACGGACGCGAGGTGACGCAACGGCCGCCGGGCCAGGGGCAGCCCGGCGGCCGTTCGTGTTCGCGTGCGGCCCGTATGGATCGTCCGGCCGAGGGAGGAGCCCCGGTCGGCCGAACCGCGCGGTCAGGGCCCGGTCGTCGGCCCGGGCCAGGGACGGACCGCGACCTGGTGCGCCAGCGGCTCGAGCTTCTTCTGCGCCGCTTCCAGCTGGGCCTCGTAGACCCGCAGCCGGTCCGGCGGCAGGTTCTGACGGAAGAAGGTGCTGGTCATGATGTCGCCCGGCGTGCCATCCCGCACATCCACCACGTCCCCCAGGAAGAACGTGGCACTCCCCGCGTCCATGGCGTTCACGACCCGGCACTCGAACGCCGCCCGCACGTCCTCCAGCATCGGACAGCCGGTGACGCCCGTGCGCACCGGGAGCCCCTCGAGCTTGTCCGGCACGTCCCGTCCGCTCCGGAAGCCGAGCTGGTAGATCAGGTCGAACTGATCCGTCCGCAGCAGATGCACGCCGAACAGCCCGCTCGCGTAGATCAGGTCGTGCGAGAAGTTCGTCTTCGAGACGAGGAGCGAGATCCGCGGCACGGACGGGACGAGCGACGCCCGCTGCGCGCTGTTCACGATGAACCCGTTCGCCCGGCCCCCGGCGCTCGTGGTGATCGCGACCACCGGGAGCGTGAGGTGCCGGAGAAGGGCGTAGACCGGGTGCGAGCCCGGACCCGACGACGTCGCTTCCATCCCGCTAGTCCAGCAGCCGCAGGGGCATCACGAGGCACAGATAATCCGGCGCCTCTTCGTTCGGTCCGGCGAGGGGCTCGATGGTGGCCGCCCGCTCCGGCGCCTTGAACGTCAGCTTCACATCCTCCGTCGGGATGTAACGCAGCACGTCCAGCAGGTACTGGGCGTTGAAGCCGATGTCCAGCGGCTCGCCCTCGTACTGGATCTCCATCTCCTCCCGGGCCTCGCCGAGGTCCGGCGTCTCGACCGAGAAGCGGACGAAGCTCCCGCCGAACGACAGCCGCACGCGATGGGTCTGTTCGCTCGCGACCACGGCCATGCGCCGCAGCGCCTGCGTGAAGGCCGCCTTGTCGACGATGGCGACCTTGTCGTTCTCCCGGGGGATGACCTGCTCGTAGTTCGGGTACGGCCCCTCGATCAGCCGGGTGAAGACCTGCGTGCCGCCCGACCGGAACCCGAGGTGGTTCTCGCTCCGCGCGACCTCCAGCTCCGTCTCGCCGTCGAACAGCCGCTGCACCTGCTGCAGCGCCTTCGGCGGCACGATCAGGTCCGCGGACCCCACGCTCCCGGGCTCGGCGGGCACCGCCATGCGCGCGAGCCGGTGACCGTTCGTGGCCACCATCCGCATCTCGCGCTCGCCCAGCTGCCAGAGCACGCCGTTCAGGATCGGCCGGCTCTCCTCGGTGGAAACCGCGAACGAGGTGTGATGGATCAGGTCGTGCAGCGTCTTCGCGCGGACCCGCCAGCTCGGCTCGAAGCTCACGGACGGGAACGCCGGGAACTCGTCCCGGGGCATCCCGTTCAGCCAGAAGCTCGCCCGCCCGCAGACCAGCTCGAGCCGGTCCCCCTTCGTGGTGATCCTCGCCGGATGCTCCGGCAGCTCCCTTGCCAGCTCCTGCAACTTCTTGGCGGGAACCGTCAGGGCCCCCTCCTCCTCGACCTCCGCCTGAACCCTGAGGCTGACCGCGATGTCCAGGTCGGTCCCGCTCATCCGGACGCCGTCCGCGTCCGCCTCGATCAGGATGTTCGACAGCACCGGCAAGGTGGTCCGCGTCGGGATGCTGGCGCCGACCGCCGCTAGGCCTTGCTGAAGGTTGTCCCGGGTGATCGTGAATTTCATGGCCGCCTCACGCGCCGGCGAGCGCCGGCAAGAGTCCACACCGATACTTCACGGTTTGCACTGTTCAAGATATCCAACGTCGTAATAGTAGGGCGTGTGCATCTGTGGAAAACGCCGCTCAGGAGGTCCTATGTCCGTATCGGACCGCAACATGGGAATCCCGGTCAGGTGTGGATACCGGGTTCGGAACCGGAGCGCTCGTTCCACGACATACACAATTTGCCCGCGGATGTGGATAGCTGGAAGGGAACCCACAACTTTTCCACGGGCCATTGTGGTCAACCTCGGAGCTCGGTCCGGAGCGCGTTGACGCGCGCGCGGAACGCCTCGTCCTCGGCCATCTCCTGCTCCACCTTCTCGATGGAGTGGATGACGGTGCTGTGGTCGCGGCCGCCGAAGAGGCGTCCGATCTCGACGAGGGGCACGTCGAGGAGCTCGCGGATCAGGTACATGGCGACCTGGCGCGGCACGGTGAGCTCCCGGGTGCGGCGCTTGGAGACGAGGGCGTCCACGGTCACGCCCCAGTACTCGGCGACGCGGGCGCGGATCGTCTCCGGGGTGAGCGTGGCCGGATCGTTCTGGGCGGAGATCACGCCGCCGAGCGCCTCGCGGGCGAGCTCCAGGGTGATCTCGCGGCGCGTCAGGGACGAATAGGCGAGGAGCTTGATGATGGCGCCCTCGAGCTCGCGCACGCTGGATCGGCAGTTGCGCGCGATGAAGTCCAGGATCTCGTCGCTCAGGACGATCTGGTCCTCGTCCGCCTTCTTCCGGAGGATCGCGGTCCGGGTCTCGAGGTCGGGCGGTTTGATGTCCGTGACGAGCCCCCAGGCGAAGCGGGAGACGAGGCGTTCTTCGAGGCCCGGGATCTCCTGGGGCGGCCGGTCGCTCGTGAGCACGATCTGGCGCTGCGCCTCGTGCAGCGCGTTGAAGGTGTGGAAGAACTCCTCCTGGGTCCGTTCCTTCTCGCCGAGGAACTGGACGTCGTCGATGAGGAGGAGGTCGATCTCGCGGTAGCGGCGGCGGAACTCGGCCATCCGCCCGTCCTGGATGGACGAGATCAGCTCGTTGGTGAACCGCTCGCTGGACACGTACGCCACGCGCCTGGCCCGGTCCCGTCCGATCAGGGCGTGTCCGATGGCGTGCATGAGGTGGGTCTTGCCCAGGCCGACGCCGCCGTAGATGAAGAGCGGGTTGTACATGCGGCCGGGCGCCTCGGCCACCGCCCGGCAGGCGGCGGCGGCGAGCTGGTTGCTCGGCCCGACCACGAACCGCTCGAAGGTGTAGCGTTCGTTCAGGGGCGAGCCCACGACCACGTTGGGGGCCCCGGTGGGCGCGGCCGGCGCCGGTGTCCGCTGGCCGACGTGCGGGAGCGGCGGGGCCGGCGTGGGCGGGAGCACCCGGGCCCGGGCCTGGCGGGCCGCATCCTCGCTCGGCGGGCGATGATGGAACTGTATGGTGATGCGGCGGCCGAACAGATGCTCCGCCACGTCGCCGAGCAGACCGCCGTACTTGTCGCCGATCCACTCGGCCGCGAATTCATCGTCCGTCGCGACCGCGAGCATGTCCTGGGACAGCGCGACCGGCTCGGTTCGAGCGAGCCAGGTCCGATAGGTCTGTTCAGGAAGCTGTGCCCGCGCGCTTTCCAGGATTCGGGTCCAGACCTCGGCGGCCGTGAGCTCCATCACCTACGTGCACGCGGCAGGTTGGGGTGTCCAATTGGCGCGCGCCCAAGCTAGAACAGGACTGTGGATAAGTCAACGGTGGGGGCCGCGAAATAGCCCTGGCACATCCTGACCCACCTGATCGAGGTGTGGGGCTGGTGTGTTGGGGGAGGGTGG
>Ga0207874_1001025_pt1 | contig 35089 bp, 33 predicted proteins | sample HigsolmetaAR201D_FD_184833 | JGI IMG/M metagenome (GOLD analysis project Ga0207874, IMG submission 184833) | Ionic liquid and high solid enriched microbial communities from the Joint BioEnergy Institute, USA - AR20-1-D (SPAdes) (version 2) ...
GAAGGCAGGTTAGCTACGTGTTACTCACCCGTGCGCCACTGTCCCGAAGGACCGTTCGACTTGCATGTGTTAGGCACGCCGCCAGCGTTCATCCTGAGCCAGGATCAAACTCTCCATACTGGCTTTCAAGCTCCCGCTTCTGTCTTCACATCTCTGTTGTTAAGCTGCGCCCCGGACTTTGTCATCCGGTTGGAGTGTTCCGAAGAATATCAGCCGCTCCCAGCGTTGTCAATGCTTTTTTGGCACTGACTACAAACTTCTTTGAGTTTCATTTGTGCTGGTTGTTAACGAGGCTGCGTTCTCTCGAACTATGGGCATTATAACGCGTGCCCGCTTGTTTGGGAAGGGTAGATTCCGCGTTATGGCGTCGTTGAAACCAGCCTACCTCTCCCCTACAGGGAGGCCCATTTTACAGCGCACTGCGCCCCTGTAAAGCCCGCATCAGCGTCACCGAGTCGGCATATTCAATATCGCTGCCAACCGGCAGACCGCGCGCCAGCCGCGTCAGCTTCACATCTCTGGAAGCCAACTGGCGCTGGATATACATCGCCGTCGCATCGCCCTCAAGACCGGGATTCGTAGCGACGATCACTTCATCCACATCACCCGCTTCAACACGCGCGACCAGTTCCCGAATCTTCAGATTATCCGGCCCGATGCCGTTGACGGGCGAGATCGCGCCGTGCAGCACGTGATAAACGCCGCCGTAGCTACCTGTGCGCTCAATGGCCAATACATCGAGCGGCTCTTCAACCACGCAGATAACACGATGATCGCGCTCAGGATCAGCGCAGATACCGCACGGGTCTTCAACCGTGATATTGTGGCAGACAGAGCAGAAGCGCGTATTGGCTTTCAACTCGCGCAGCGCGTCGGCCAGTTCATTCGTCAACTGGTCAGGCGCCCGCAGGAGAAAATAGGTCAGCCGCGACGCCGTCTTTGGCCCCACGCCCGGCAGGCGTGAAAAGGCTTCGATCAGGCGCGTTACGGGTTCTGGTATTGCTTTGCTCATAGGCTCTTAGCCACGCGCGCGTGGCTGCCGCTCGCCAATCGTGTAACTCAACGAGAAGTCTCAGCCACCCAGCAGGCCACCGAGACCGGGAATGTCACCAAGCCCGCCGGTAATCGCTTCCATGCGCTGGGCCGCCATCATCTGGCTTTGCTCCACCGCCTGATTGACAGCAATCACCAGCATGTCCTGAAGGTCATTGATCCACTCAGGATCGCTGGTGTCGATTGCATCCGGGTTGATGGAAATCGACTGAACGCGCTGGTGGCCTGTAATCACAATCGTGACCGCGCCACCGCCCACGGAAACTTCCGTCGTCTCATTCGCCAGCGCTTCCTGGGCCGCGGCCATTTCCTCCTGCATTTTCTGCAACTGGCGCATCATGCCCATCTGCCCGCCGCCGCCCGGAATACCACCTCGTCGTTTCGACATCGCCTTCTGTCCTCTCCCGTTACTGATTGTTGGAAACGCCGCTACGGCTAGCCGTTATCGCGGCGATGAATTTTCGCGCCCAGCTCTCTAGCAGTTGAAAACAGCGGATCATCCAGATCGACTTCCGCGTCGCCCGCCGCAGCGCCAGCCCCGTCATCGGTCTGCAAGTCGTCTGAAGCCAGCATGACCTGAACGCGCAGCGGAACCTTAAACACCTCGGCCAGCGCCCGCTCCAAAGCGCCGCGTTTATCCGGCGCTTCCAGCTTTTCACGAAAAACATCGCTGGTCACGCCGATAATCACCCGATTGCCGTCGATGGCGCGCACGTGGCAATACTCCATCAACGCGGGAACCGCTTTGTTAAAGCGCAGCGCCGCCTTCTGCACCGCCAGCCAGTTATCGCGCACGGTCATCAGCGGCACAACCGGAGGCGCGCCCGGCGGCGTCGGCTCAACTGCCGGGGAAGCGGCCTCCGCGGGAACGGCGGCTGCCGGAGAAACGCTCTTCTCGCTTCGCGCCGCCGGCGGCTGAGGCGGCCCCTCATAAACCTCTTCGACCGCACGCAGGCTGTCGATCAGCGCCAGTTCGAGCGTCAGTTGTGGCTGCCAGCCGCCGCGATAGTTGTTGACAGCGTCATTAAAAGCGCGAATGGTGCGAAGCAGCGTGCCGCGCGAAATCATGCGCGCCTGCTGTTCATACAGCGCCCTGTCTTCCTGCGAGGCTTCAATCATGTCAACGCCCGCCGTCTGCGCCAGCATAACCGAGCGCAGATGTTCGACGACCTGCTGGCCGAACTGGCGCGGGTCTGCCCCGGCATCAATCGCCCGGTTGATGACGCGCAGCCCTTCGGCGGTATCGCCGTCGATGATGGCCTTCACCAGCTCCTTGACGGCTGCCAGATTCGCCGTGCCGAGGATGCGCTGCGCGACCTCAAGCGTAATCACTTCCGCCGGATCGGCGACAATCTGGTCGAGCAGGCTGATGCTGTCGCGAACGCTGCCCGTTCCCTGACGCGCGATCAATTCCAACGCGCCGCGCTCGATCTTGATGCCCTCGCGCTCCGCGATCAACGCAAGGCGATCCGCCACTTCATTCAGCGAGAGACGGCGAAACTCGAACTGCAAGCACCGGCTTTTGATGGTCGCCGGAACCTTGTCGATTTCGGTCGTCGCCAGCACAAAAATCGCGTGGTCCGGCGGTTCTTCGAGCGTCTTTAACAGCGCATCGAAGGCATTGCCGGTGAAACGATGGACTTCGTCGATGATATAGACCTTGTACTGCCCCTCACCCGGCGCAAAGGCGATCTTGTCACGCAGGTCGCGCACATCATCGACGCCGGTATGCGTCGCGGCGTCGATCTCGATCAGGTCGAGAAAACGGCCTTCATTAACGCTTATACAGGCCGAGCACTGGTTGCAGGGGCGTCGTTCCGGGTCCTCGTTGAGGCAGTTGACCGCCTTGGCCAGCAGACGCGCGGTCGTCGTCTTGCCGGTTCCGCGCGGCCCGCTGAAAAGATAGGCATGACGGATGCGCCCGCTCTTCAGGGAATTACGCAGCGTGCGCGTGATATGTTCCTGCCCGACCACTTCATCGAACAGGGTTGGTCGCCACTTGAGATAGAGCGCTTGTTCAGGCACGGGGCAACTCCTCCGAACCGGGAGTCTAGCACTTCCGTGCGTCCCCAGCAACCTCCAGAGTCGCCTCTGTAGCCTCAGCCCGGAGGTGTGAATGCGCGCACGAAATCGGGATGAATTACAGCTATACGGAAACGACGCCGTTTCGTATCATGCCAGGAAAGCGGTATAATGGTCCTGAACGAGCGAATTAAAAGGATTGACAACAATGGCTGGACTCGGACCTACAGAACTGATCATCATTCTGGTGATTGTTCTGCTTCTGTTCGGCGTGGGTCGCGTCTCACGCATCGGCGGCGAGCTTGGCAGCGCGGTAGCGAATTTCCGCCGCGGGCTGGAAGAGGGCAGCAAGCGCGACGCCATCAAGGAAACGCGCAACGAAAACGAAGAGGCCAAGCCTTAGTCATTGCGAAACAACGGGAGGCCGTTTTCGACAGCCTCCCGCATGGCCCTCTCAAATCGCCTCTAAAGCGCGGCGGATTTCAGCATCGGCATCCAATTGCGGTTTATGCGCCACGCCCGGCGGCACGCGCAGATTGTAGCTGAGGACGCGCCGGTTATAATGCTGCGCCAGCTCTCGAAACGCCTGCTGCGCGCGCGCCCACTGCTTGTTCGCTCCACCGCGATATGCCTGCACGCCCCGGCGCAGCAACTCGCGCAACTGCGCCCGCGCCTGATCCAGCTCCTTGCCGTCCATAATCCAGTCCGGCGCGAGATTGTTGTCGCGCAACAGCTTGTGCGCCATGCGTAAAGCTTCGGGCGTCATGGCATCATCGGCAAGCTGTAGCGGTTTGCCCTCACCAGGCAAATTCGCAAACTCGCCCTTTGCCATGGCCTCCCGAATAATTTCGTCCGCCAGACTGCTCCAGTTAGTCACCTGTTTGTCTCAATTCAGGTCAATCACTTCCGGCACGCGGAACGTCGACTGCACAGCGCCGTTCGCATCGCGCAGGGTGACGACATCGCCGGGCTGCCAGACCGCCTCATCGCGTCCCCAGTAGAGCACAACTGGCGTATCCATCCCCGCGCGTGTAAACAGCGTGATCCGCCCGCCGGAGAAAAGGCGGCGCTCGGTGAAGGTATACACCTCACCCTGCGCGTCATCGGACAACGTCCAACCGTTCAGGTCGACCGTCGTACCGTTGTTTATGATTTCGACGGCTTCGCTCGAAATATCGCCCGGCTCCCGCAAATCGACAATGGCAAGCTGGGCATTGGTCGCCGTCGGCGGAACCGTCAGCGTTGGGCGTGGCGTCGGTGTGACCGCGCTCTCAGTGCTCGTCGCTTCGCTCGTTTCCTCGCTATCAGCCGAAGCCAGCGCGACAGCCACCTCGGGTTCATCCTCGACCACATCGGCGGCGGTCAGCGGACAGCCTTCAAGCGGAACAATCAGCGTATCCCCGATTTGCAGCATGGACGCGCTGAATTCATCCAGCCCGTTCACTTCCATCAACGCGAACCCATCCGCGCCGTAGAGTTCCGCGATGCCAAACGGCGTGTCACCGCTGGCTACCGTGTGCAGGATGCAGTTCTCCGGCAATGCGGTGGCCGTACCCTGCAGCGAGACGTTCGCCGCCAGCAACTCCGGATCGAGAGTCGCAACCGGCGACCGCGTCAGGTCCGGCCCTTCGAACAGCCCGGTCGGCAGGCCGACCACCTGCGGCGTGCCCGGCATAGGCGTCGCCGTGATGATAACAACATTACGCATGGCATCGGGATCGGGCGTAGCAGTGATGAGAATTTCGACAGTTACGATCCGGGGAACGTTTCCGCCCTGATTCTGCGAGCCAAGCGCCGAAATAACAGCCAGCGCGACGCCCAAAGAAATCAGTACGTTGAGCACAACAAACGTAATCAGCGAGCGACGTCGCATGTGCAGCCTCGTGTTCGTAAATGAAGAATTTTCAGCCAAGCGTACATCTTAGCATAGGGCATGTTTGGCGGCAAAAACGCCGATCACAACGATCAGGCACATGCAGCGGTCAAATATTGCCATTGGCCGGCAACGCTTACGGGTTAAGATAAAGACAACACAATGATGAAGCAGGAAGCTGCGTCATGCCTTACCTGATCGACGGTCACAACCTGATCGGCCAGTTGCCCGACATTTCGCTCGAAGACCCCAATGACGAGGCGAAACTGGTGCAGAAACTGCGCGGGTTCGCGGCGCGCACGCGCAAGAAGATCACGGTCGTGTTCGACGCCGGGCTTCCGGGCGGGAAATCGCCGCTTTCCAACGCAACCGTCGAGGTCGTCTTCGCGTCAGCGCCGGGCACAGCTGATCAGACGCTCTGCAATCGCATCAAAAGCATCCCCGACCCCAGAAATTGGACGCTTGTTTCTTCGGATCGTGATGTGCTGGATACTGGCAGGCGGCGCGGCATGCAATGTGTGACCAGCGATGCGTTCGCTCGCACGCTGAACGCCCCTCCTGAACCACACAAACAACGCCGCGAAAAACCGCCCGCCGACAGGCCGGTATCCGCCGAGGAAGTCGAATACTGGCTGCGCCGGTTCGGTGAAAAATGACTGTTTACGCTCGTCATCGCCTTTGCTATACTAAAAATCGACTCCGAGAGTGATCCGGGGTGTGGCGCAGTCTGGTAGCGCGCGTCGTTTGGGACGACGAGGCCCCGGGTTCGAGTCCCGGCACCCCGACACGCGACCGTATGCGGGTATGGTGTAGTGGTAGCACACGACCCTTCCAAGGTCTTGGCGTCGGTTCGAATCCGATTACCCGCTTTTTCAGAGTTGACTAAGGGTCCATAGCTCAACGGCAGAGCGGCCTGCTCATAACGGGTTGGTTCTTGGTTCGAATCCAAGTGGACCCATAACGAGGCAAACGTGTGGTTGTTTGCCTCGTTTTCTTTTTCTCCGCTCACAACAGGCAACAAAAAGGGGGCGAAGCTCCGCCCTCAAAGCGTTCTTTGCCTGCGCCTCTCGCGCCTAGCCTATCGAGGCCAGCTCTTCGTCGATAATGCCGCGGAAAACTTCCAGCGGCTGCGCGCCGCTGATGAAGCGGCCATTGATGAAGAAACTCGGCGTGCCGCTCAAGCCCAGCTCCTGAGCGAAGGAAACATCGGCGACGATAGCGTCGCGGTAAGTCTGCTCGTCGAAGCAGGTGGTAAAGGCCTCGACGTCCAGATCCAGCTCCCCGGCGAAGCTGATGAACTGCTCGCGCCCCATGTTCTGCTGGTTTGCGAACAGGATGTCGTGATATTCCCAGAACTTATCCTGCTCGTGAGCGCATTCGGACGCCAATGCCGCCTCATAAGAGGGCTGGCCGAAGATCACAAAATCACGGTAAACGAACTGGATCTGATCGCCATAGCTTTCCAGCAACGGCCGCAGCGTCTCTTTCGCAAAGCGAGCGCAGTAAGGACAGCGGAAGTCGCTGAACTCGACGATGGTGATCGGCGCATCGGACGGCCCGATGGATGGGTTACCGGCAACCGGAATCTCATAGCGTTCTTCCGGGTTGGGGCCCCGCTGCTGCTGCCCGCCCGTCTGCCCGGCAAGCACGCTGGCAATCGAGCGTTCGAGCGCTTCCTGAATGGTCCCATCGTTGGCCAGTGCCCGTGCGACGGACTGTTCGACCAGAGCAGCGTTGTTCTGAATAAAACGGTCGTAGCCTACAGCGCCAATGACAATACCGAGGAGTAGAAAGCTGATGGCGATAATGACATAATTGAAATTTGTACGGGGAACCGATTCGGGCCGCAGATCGCTCTGCGAAATGCGCTCTTCCACTTAACCTGACCTCGTGACTCGACAATGAAAGCGCGTCCATCGTGCGCGTTACGGAATCATACCACATCGGCCCCGTTACGCAGACGCCATTCATCATGAGTTCTTGGTTAGACCATTCCGTAAATACGCGAAGCAGGCGTCCATACACCGGAATAAAGAATCGGAAAAGCGTAAATAATTGTAAAATTGTACCTGACGACAGGTAAGTTGGGATACTGGAGGGTTGCTTGAGCCAAACACAGTCTGGTCTGGTCGTGAAGGAGCAAAGCGGCTTTTTCTGGGTAGAACTGGAACAAGGCGACATCGTAGTCTGCCGGCTGCGCGGCAGACTGATGGAGGAGGCCCATTCGTCAGACATCGCGGCGATTGGCGACCGCGTCGAGATCAGCCTGCACGAAGACGGAACCGGGACGATTGAAGCGGTTGAAGAACGCAGGAGCATGTTGTCGCGCGCGGTGCGGACGGAAGGCAGTCGCGGCGCCGGCAGCCCTGAACGCGAGCAGGTGATCGTCGCCAATGCCGATCAGGCGTTGTTCGTTTTTGCCGCGGCCCAGCCCGCGCCGAGTTTCCGCATGCTCGACCGCTTTCTGGTAACAGGTGAAAAAGCCGAAATCGAACAACTGGTAATTGTTGTCAACAAGATTGATCTGGATGAAGACGGCAGCGTTCGCGCGCAATTCAAAATCTATGAGGATATTGGGTACACCGTACTATACACCAGCGCGCTGAAAGGCATCGGCCTTGAAGCACTGCGCGAGACACTGAAAGACCGCATTTCGGTACTGACCGGCCCGTCGGGCGTTGGCAAGACGAGCCTACTGAATGCCCTGCAACCGGGTCTCGGTCGCGCGGTGAAAAGCGTGAGCCGCTATTCACAGGAAGGCATACACACGACGCGCGACAGCGAGCTGGTCAAGATACAATCCGGCGGCTATCTGGCCGACACGCCCGGTATCCGCACGCTGATGCTGTGGGATGTGGAGCCGGAGGAACTGGATGCCTACTTCCGCGAGATCGCACCCTATGTGGCCGAATGCCGCTTTGCCGATTGCACGCACCTCAACGAGCCTGACTGCGCCGTTCGGGAAGCGGTTGAGCAGGGCAGGATCAGCCGTATGCGCTACGAGAGTTATAAGAGCCTGCGACGCGAGTTGGAAGAAGCCTACGCGCTTTAGAAACGCTGCGACCCCACCTCTGGCGTAGCCGGGCGTTGACGATTTACCCGGATGGGCGCTCGACTACGCCGAAGCAACTTCATTCACCACCGCAATAGAATGACCGAGTTTTAGCTGGAGCCTGAAGCCGATTCTTTCGCCGGCTGCTCCTCCGGCTGCGCGTCTTCCGGTCTTGCTTCCCAGATTTCCTTGGCGATATCGATATACAGCCGCCCGTCCAGATGGTCGATTTCATGCTGGAAGACGCGGGCCAGCCAGCCCTTGGCTTTCACGCGTATGGGCTTGCCCTTGCGGTCCTGCCCGGTAACGACGACGGACTCGTGACGATCCACCGTGCCGTAATAACCGGGAATCGACAGGCAGGCCTCGACGCCCTCGACCATCTCCTTGCTGGCCTTGATGATCTCAGGGTTGGCGACGACGTACAGCACGCCGGCGTCCTTGCCGTATTCCTTCCGGCTTTCCTCATCGTCCGGCAGGCGCACGATAATCACCCGCTGGCTAACTTCGATCTGGGGCGCGGCAAGCCCGACGCCCTGCGCCTCATCGAGCGTGTCGATCATATCATCGACAAGCTGCTGAAAGTCGCGGTCAAACGAAATCACACGACGCGCCTTGCGGCGGAGCGTGGGATTGTCTGGTTGAATGATCTTGCGAATGGCCATGGCTTTTACTTTTGTGGATATAACGGATCACTTATAGCGCAGATCGTACCAATAATCCAGCCTTATTGACCGGGTTCATCGAGGTCGTTCCGCAACCGTGGCACTCTGGGAGGGCGCACGGCATCGCGCACGGTGCGCGGCGGCTGAACCTCGGTATTCTGCATCTGCGCCGAGACATCGCGCGCGATGGTGTCTTCGCTGCCAGCGCTTCTGGGCGGCGTAGCGTTCCCGGCGACCTTTTCATGGTAAGCGGCCAGATATTCAGCGATCGCCTGACGCTGGCTTTCGGTATAGGCACGCTGGGCAAGCTGGCGCTGGCGTGCCAGCCGCTGCGAAATTTCCGCCTGCAATTCCTTCGGCGTCGGCACGTTGTCCATCACTTTGGGCGCGTCCGTACCGATGAGCGAGATTTCAACCCGCCCTCGGTCGATCAGGTTGTTGAACAATCCGCGCACGCTGGAAACAACGCTGTCGACCTTCTCAAGCCGAATCTGGTCGACTTCAGCCTGAAGCCAGAGCGGGCGCTTGCGAATCAACGTGATGACGTCCTGCCCCAGCACAAAGTGATCGTTGCGCCAGTCCCAGTCGGCCAGATACAGCGCAATCGAACTGACAAAGACGATAATCGCGCCGATAAGCAGCCCAACCCCGGCATATTCCGGCACGACGCCGGCCAGCGACACGCCGATCAGCGCAAGCCCGATCAGCAAGAATAGCAAAGGCAGCATGATGTGGCTCAGCCATACCGTGATGTGCTTGCGGTAGACGGTGTTGCCGTTTTCGTCGATAAAGCGCGTGCGTAAAGGCGCAAAAACAAATCCACCGCTCCGCGAGCTGGTCACCACCGGGCTTGGCATGGCGGACACGGCGCTGGCCGACGTTTCCTCGGCGCTCAGGCCGAGTACGCGATTGATCTCCGCTTCGATCTCACGGCGGTTCTGTTCGGCAACGCTGCGGCGAACCTGCTCGCGATACTCAAAAATCAAGGTGCGAACGCGATCCGGCTTCGGGATCACCGACATCGACACGTGGCCCAGCTCGCCCGCCGTTTTGACCGTAATCGTGCCATAACCGAACAGGCGCGAAAACGGATCGGCCGGCGGGATGGAAATGCTGACCTCTTGAACGCGCTCCAGCGGGATTTCGCTCAGGCTATTGTGCAGGCCGAACAGAACATTGCGAATACGCACGACGCGCTGGTCCGTCACCACGAGGGCGTCGTCCTGCCACTCGACATACAGGTAATACATCAAGGCGCTTGGCAAGATCAGCCCCAACCCGATCAGGCCCAACCCAAGCAGCGTCGGCCCGGCGACGACAATCGCCCCGATGATGAAGGCCGCCGCCAGCAGCAGCGGCAGCCAGGCGTAACGGCCATACGACCACCAGTGACGGCGGAAAATCTGTAGCACGACTTCGTCGGCGCGCTGGCCTTTGAACAGCGGTTTCACGGCGAGTTGGTACTCGCCGCCCTGAAAACCGAGATTGAGGCGCAGTTCCGGGTGCTGCATCACGAGCATGGCCAGTCGCTGGCGCGAGAGAAACAGCACGATGCTCGGCTCGACGATATGCAGCGTCGCCGCCTCTACCATCTGAGTGAACAGCGCCGCTTCGCCAATAAACTCATTCGCGCGCACCTCGCCAAACGGAATTTCGACGGCCTCGCCGCGTTCATTCTCTTCCCAGCGCGTGAGCACGCCGCGCCCCGCAACAAAGTAGAACAACCCCTGCGCGGGTTGCCCCTCACGAAAAACCACCGCGCCCGGCTCGAACCGCAAAACCTGAAAGGCGCTGGCGACAAGCTCAAGCTGGCTGTCGGGCAGGCGCTCGAACAGCAGCAGGCGTCTGACATGAGATTGCACAAATCGCTCGGCCATGCGTCTTTCCTACGGATTTGCCAGCCACATGCCCATATTGTAGCTTAATTTGGGCATTAATTCGTCACTGCGATGGATTGACGGGGAACTGCTCGGCGATGACGCGGACGTAGCTGGCGAGATAATGCAGCAGATCGGCCCGTTCTTCAGGACTCAGCAGCGTGAAAACCTGCCGCACCTGACTGAGCAGGTCGGCCTGCACCGCCAGAAAGCGCGCCTGCCCGGCAGGCGTCAGTACGACCTCCACCGAGCGACGGTCTTCGGCATGAGGTTCGCGCGTGACCAGCGGCGGGTCCATCGCTTCCAGACGTTTGACCAACCCGCTCATGGTCGCGTTGGTGAGGTGGTGCGCACGCGCGATCTGGCCAATGGGACAGCGCCCACCACGTTCGGCCAGCGTTTTCAGCACGTAGAACTGAGGCGGCGTCAGGCCGTGCGCCGCAAGGTGGGCGGCCAGCCGTTTCTCGCCATCCAGCACGATCTCAAACAGCAGCGACCAGAACCGCAGTGTATCGCGTTCGACGTCGTTATCCACAGAATTCTCTCGCCCGGCGCGCTGCCTGCACAGCAGACTCTTACACACTCCTATAACGAGTGTAGCTAACACTCGCCGGGGATGCCAGCGGGAAGGCCGCCGTTATTCGCCGAGCGAATCCCAGATGTCCAGCTTCTGCCTGATCCGGCGGATCACCTCATCGGTAAATTCGGTGGTCGAAGCCGATCCCCCCAGATCGGGCGTCTTGATGCCCTCGTAAACCGTTTCCATGACCGACTCATAGATGGCGCGGCTGGCCTCGTTCGCCTTTTCGCTCCTGAAATAACGCAGCAGCGATGCCGCGGCCAGAATCATCGCCATCGGATTGGCGATGTTCTTGCCTTGCAGGCTCGGCGCTGTTCCATGTGGCGCCTCCGTGAGCACGGTTCGCACATCAAAATTGTCATCAAAGCTGAGAATGACCGACTCGGCCCCGGCGATGGTGCCAAACAGTTTCATCACCAGATCGCTGAGGGTGTCGCCATCCCGGTTGAGCGCGGGGATAACCAGCGATTCCCCGGTGCTTTCCAGCAGCAGCGCGAACGTCGCGTCGATCAACTGCGGGTTGTAGCGCACTTCGGGATAGCGTTCGTGGGCGGCGTCGAGCTCCTCCTTGAACAACCCGTCGTAAATCGGGTTGACGGTAAACTTCGGACCGCCAAAGACAATCGCGTTGGTGCGTTTGGCCAGACGGAAGCTGAATTCGGCCACGACCCGGCAGGTGCGGCGCGACAGGCGGCGCGTGCTATAGGCAACCTCATCCAGACCTTCGCCCTCACGCCATTCCTTGGCGTTGTAGGCATCTTCGACGGCCATCCGCACAACCGAAATCGGCTGGTAGACGCCGCCAATCGGCGGAACCGAGGGAATCCGGCGACCCGTCCGCAGGATCACCTGCGCGTTAATCAGGTCGCGCAGCAGGGCGTTCGGGCTGCCGACATCGTCGGGATCGACCGGCGTGATCGTCGCCGCCTTGATGCCCAGCCCGGTTTCGCGGAGCCGGGCGGCAGCCTCATGAACCACCTGATTCCGGGTCGCCCGCCGGTTCTCCAGCGACAGATCGAAAACTTCAAAGCGCATCGGTACGCGCAGCACATCAGGATCGAGCACGCGCAGCGCTTCTTCAAGCAGTTCCTGGCCGGTTTGGTCTCCCTGTAAAACCACTACGGTTGGTATTGCGTCGGCCATGTGACCTCTTTCCACAGGTTAGGTTTCTAGACTGGCGGCCAAGTTTAGAGCATCCGGTCTGAAATTTCACGCCCGGCTCGCGCTGTAGCCGGCCTTGCCCGCCGCTGGTAAACTACTGTCGCTCGGATTTGCGGAGCATGGCGACGGACGGACACTACACATCAGCACATCAGCCGCGCCGCCTGCAAGCCGAACGCCGGGATCGGGTGGATTTTTGGCGTCCGCCGGGCCGGTTCTGTCAATTGCCAAGCGCGCCCTAGACGTTGCCTATGACGCCCACACTGGCCGAGCTGGCCGGCAGGCTGCTCGATATTCAATTGACCGCCGAGCAAGAAGCGCAATTCACAACCTACGCGCGTGAACTGCAAATCTGGAACGAGCGCACGAATCTGACCGCCATCACCGGCGACGCCGAGATCAGAGTGCGCCATTTTCTCGATTCGCTGACGGTGGCCCGCGCGACGCCATTGACGCCGGGACTGCGTCTGATCGACGTGGGATCGGGCGCGGGTTTCCCCGGCCTGCCGCTGGCGATTGCGTTTCCGCAGCTTTCGGTAACGCTGCTGGAAGCGACCGGCAAAAAGATCGCCTTTCTCGATCACATGATCGCTACGCTCGGCTTGCAGAACGTGACGACGGTTAACCTGCGCGCCGAGGAAGCAGGACAGGACAGCCGCCACCGCGAAAACTATGACGTGGCAGTCGCGCGGGCGGTGGCTCGCCTGCCGAGCCTGCTCGAATATCTGCTGCCGCTCACCAGCATCGGCGGCGTCTGCATAGCGATGAAGGGGCGCACCGCGCGCGAGGAGGCCCGCGACTCGGCGCGCGCCCTGTCTGTGCTCGGCGGGCAATTGCTGGAAATCGCCAGCGTTCAGCTTCCCGAAGTCGACGAGCCACACCACCTGATCGTCGTCAGGAAAGTCAAAGCGACGCCGGCAGGTTATCCGCGCAAACCCGGTATTCCAACGCGCAAACCGCTGGTATAAACCATTCAGCGCCGGCCCAGAATTTCGCCGCGCAAACAAACGGGCGACCTGCCGGTACAGGTCGCCCGTTTACCTTTACCTCTCCCCAAAGCAAGCCGCTTCAGAGAGAGGTGGCATGAGCGTTACGACAGAACCGGATCGCTAGGGAGAAACCTCCTCGGTCGGTACTTCGGTCGCTTCAGGCGTTTCCTCGGTTGGCGGAGGTTCGGCAGCCTGCAACGTGAAGCCCTGGCTCGCCGTGTTGTTATCCTCGCGCGACTCCGCCACCTGATTGGCCGAGTCGGCGCGGGCGGTAACCGTATAGCTACCAAACGCGCCCAGATCCACGTCGATCTCCTGCTCGCGCACCTGTCCGGGATCAGTCGCCTCGAAGTTCAGCACCTGAGCCGAGGCATTCGGCGGGTTGAATTCCAGCGTCACCTGATAGGCCTCGGCGCGCGCGTTGCCCTGATTGCGTACGGCGACGCGCACCCGCGCCAGTGTCGAGCCGGGCGTCGTCGTCACGACCAGATTCGTGACAACCAGATCCGGCTCGTTCCCCTGAATGTTGAAGTTGAGCTGCTGCGAGTTGTTGTCCTCGTTGCTTTCAGGGATGGTGTTGTCCGGGTCGACCGTAGCTGTCACGCGCACGCTGCCGCCCGCATTGGCCCGGATGCCGATGAAGTTGATGGTGAACGACGCGCCCGCCGGCAGGTTCGGAATCGTGGCTTCAGAGGTCGGCAGGGTCAAGACGATACCGGGCGACGAGAACGACAGGCGAACCAGCACATTGCTCGCCGCGCTCGTGCCGGCGTTGGTCACGTTCACATTGATGGAGAAATCGCTGTCGACGCCCGGCTGGCTCGGCGTCACGGTCATGCCGCCGATCCTGAGATCAGGCTGGCCCGGCCCGCTGGTCGCCGTTGGAACCGGCGTAGCGCCCGGCCCCGACACGATGGGCAGATTGCCGCACTCACCACCGCGACGCACGACAAAGGCCGCGACCCACGCTTCAATGCCGTTGAAATTGACCAGATACCACGATGTATCGGCCAAACGGCCAATCACCGTTGCCGTCTGGTTGCCGCGCAACTGCGACACCACGCTGAAGGCCGTGCTGGGGCCGCTACGTAGATTCACCGCGCCGCCATCGAACGAAGCCACGACACACGGGCCGGTCTGCGGCAGCGGCACAAGCGGCACGCGAGTTGGCGCCGGGGTAGCGGTCGCAACCGGCGTCGGCGTGGCGTCGTCCGCCGGTTCAGGCGGCAGCAGGGCCACACGCAGTTGGTCAGCCTCTTCGCCGTTATAGAAGATCGTCAGCAAATAGCGGCCGCTCTGCTCCGGGATGTTCAGTTCCATACGCCCAAGCTGCAGGCTGACGCGCGCCAGTTCGTCACCGGCCTCGTCGGTCAGCGTGACGACCGCCGGTAGCGGCTCCTCGCTCTCGACGATCAGGCGCAGCGGCGTATCTTCAGCGGCATCGAAAACATAACGCAGGAGCGAATCATCGGGGCTGACGTCAACGTCCAGATCATCGCCCACCGCCAGCGGTTCGGGCAGCGGTTCTACCTCGCTCACCGCGATGGTGAAGTTGCCCGGACGCCCGGTAGCGCTTTGAACCTGCAGGATGTACAGGCCGCCCTCCGGCAGTTGGACAGCCGCTTCCAAACGTGGCGCGGCCACCGGGTTGCCGATGTCTTCAACCAGCATTCCGGTGGATGTCAGCACGCGCAGCGCAGGCGCGAACTCGCCGGTCGTCGACTGGACAACCACACCAACCACCTGGGGTTCTTCCGCCGCATAGAGGAACGACGGCGCGATATTGAGCATACTGACCTGACCGGTGCGCTCCTCGCCAACCGAGATCGGCTCGGCAGCTTCCTGCGCGCCCACCCGCGTCAGGCCGGGCACAAGCACCAGCGCTGCGGCGATCAGTAAAATCGCCGCTCGAAATATTCGGTGTTCCGATGACATCTGCGTTCTCCTTGGCTTAAACTCCAAGAAACAGACGATATGTACATCTTAATATTACTCGGATTTCCGGCTTTATGGGTACATTGGCATCCAATCGTAGGCCAATCGCTCATCTTGCGTCCGATTCGCAGCTTATGCCGATGACAGGCACGTTGGTCGAAACCATCCATCCCGCCCCGCCGTATGATTTTGCGCTAACGGCGCGGGCATCTCGCTTTTACAACACGCTCGGCGCTTTCGATGGCAGCGCTTACTGGCGGGCACTTCGCATCGGGCAGGGTCTGGCACTGGTCAGGCTGGCGGCGACCGGCACGCCAGACCGGCCGGCCATCGACGTTTATCTGATGGCGACCAGAGGAGAGGTCGATCACGATGCCCTGCGCCGCCACGTCCGGCGCATTCTCAATCTGCATCTCGACCTGAGCGGCTTCTACGACGTCGCCCGGCGTGACGAACGGTTGTGGCGCGTGGTCGAATCGTTATCGGGTCTGCACATTTTTCAGACGGAGACGATCTTTGAGGCGCTTGCCATTACCGTGCTGGAGCAGCAGATTTCGCTGGCGGCAGCCCAGCGCGGCGAGCGCTGGCTGATCGAATGGGCCGGCGACCGGATTGTCTGGAACGGCACAGCACACGCTGTTTTTCCCCCGGCTTCGCGGCTGGCGCAAGCCAGCATCGCCGATCTGACGCCGACGAAAGTGACCTTTCGCCGCATGCGTACGGTGATCGACGTCGCCCGGATGGAGATGGAAAATTCCTTTGAACGTCTGCGGGAGCAGCCACTCGACGACGCCTATCGCGCGCTGGTTTCGCTGAGCGGCGTCGGCCACTGGACGGCGGCATGGACGCTGGCGCGTGGAACCGGCCATTTCATCTATTTCGGCAGCGCCGACGTCGCGCTGCGCGCCGCCGTCAATCACTATGTCTACGGGCAACCGGGGCGCTGCGATGCGGCGACGACCGACGCGTATTTCAGGCAGTTTGGCGAGCACGCCGGCCTCGCCGCCTATTACACGCTGATGAAGTGGGCGTTTGACCGTTATGCGACGCCCTAGCTAATCCTGCCAGCGCACGATCACCTGTCCGTTAAACCCGGAGATGGAATGCGTAACCAGCAGGTTGAAATCGCCATCCCTCGGCACGTGAAACCCGCTGATCACGGCGCTTGTGCCGCTGCGGGCGGTTTCGTCGTTGCCGATCAGGGCAAGCCCGTCGGCGTCGACAATGACCAGAAGCGGGTCGGCGTCTCCGGCCACGTTATCGGCGACGATGTTGATGGTATCTTCCACGCTCGCGCTGAAGGGAATGCTGTGAACCAAACTGGGCGCAAAATCGAGCGTGATCGAATCGCCGGGCCGCAGCTGTTGCTGCTCGGCCGTCCGCTGGCCAATACCGATGATCCACTGCAGGTAATCGGAGGCGGCGACCTCATCATCGAAGAGTTCGCTTTTGGCGCGGGCGCGGAAGTAGAAAAGCGCCGGATGATTTTCGTCCTGACGGCTGATCGCCTCGTCCAGATCGCTGACCGCGTCTGCAAACGCCGCCTGTGAGAAATGCAACAGCGCCCGGTTAGCGTATGCCTCCGGCGTCGGCGCGATTGCGATCAGCGCGTCCAGATCTTCGATGGCGCGCTGAACCTGCCCCGTGGTCGCGTAATATTCGGCGCGGGTCGCATAGATGGAAGCCTGCAATTCCGGCAGGTGCTGCGAATATTCCAGCGCACGCGTCAGATCGTCGATAGCCAGATCCAGTTGCCCAAGCTGCTGGTAGCTTAAGCCGCGAATGTAGTACGCGCGTCCATCGCGCGGATTGAAGAGGATGAACAGGCTGAGGTCAACCACTGCCTGATCGTAGCGCTCGTTCTCGACCGCATTTCGCGCGCGCTGAAAAAACAGCGGCGCGACCGGAGGAGCCTCGTCCGGCGTCCGGCCCTGCGCGCGAATCATGGAGGGATACGCCAGAGTGACGATGAGGAGGATGAATAACCACCTGCGCATGATGGCAGACCTTCCGGCTTCTGCCACGAATTTATTTACATTATATAAGGGATATCGGCGGAACAGCGCGCGGTTATTATGCAAACACTCATACGATCAGGCGCGCGTAGAGCAGTTCTTGAGACAGCTCCGGCAAAACCGTCTCCGTCGTCTGCAGCGTCAGCGACGCCGCCGTGATGCCGAGACGCATCGCCTCATCGACCGGCACCTCGTTGAGCAGGCCGAAAATCATGGCCGCGGTAAACGCGTCCCCCGCGCCGGTTGAATCGACGATGCTGGTGCGAATAGCGCCGATATAGCCGCTGCCATTTCCGTTGGCGTAAGCCAGCCCCGCTTCCCCAAGCGTGACGACGGCGATTTCCACGCCCAGCGCCACCAGCCGGCGGGCGACGTCAATCGCTGTTTCACGATCGTAAGCCCGATGTTCCAGCCCACAGAGAGCGCTGGTTTCCGCAGCGTTCGGCGTCGCCAGATAGAGCCGGTCGAGGTACGGGCAAAGGCGCGGGGCCAGATACGGCGAGGTCGGATCGGCGCACACCTGAACGCCATAGCGCGTCGCCAGCTCAAAGACCGCCTCCAGCGCTTCATCGCTCAGATTGGCGTCGATTACCAGCAGTCGAGCCCCGGCGAACAGCCGCCGGTGCCGGAACAGATAATCGGGATTGATATGGCGCATGACCGAAAAATCGCTCACGGCCACGTCAAGGTCCCCGTTGGGCTGCTGAAGCACGACGTGACAGCCGGTCGTTTCGCCTGCCGCCCGGAGGACATGGCGACAGTTAACGCCAAAATCACGCGTGCGCTTCAGCACGCGCTTGCCCATGACGTCGTCGCCAACCGCGCTGAGGAGGATCGCCGGCACATCGAGCTTCGCCAGATTGGCGGCAATATTGCGGGCAACGCCGCCGACACTGTTGCGAACCGCGCCGCTGTTGTCCGCGCCGGATTTGAGCGGCTCGAACGGGCGCGCCTTGATGTCAATGCCCGCCGCGCCAATGACCAGCACGTAGTCGTCTTTAACGGTCATGCCTGAGCGCCTTCCTGTTCCAGCCACACGGCTAATTGATGGTACGGGCGTTCAAACACCCGCGCGCCTGCCGGAACGCGACTCGTCTGGCCCGGCGGCGTCAGGTACAGGCGCAGCCGCGCCGCCGTTGGTCTGCCGCTTGCCGCCCACCGCTGCACAAGTTCCTGCAAGGCGAGCACCGCGTCTGAACTGCCAAAGCCAATCGCGAAACCGCGCCCGTTGTACGGGACGAAACAGCCGCTACCAGGGACAAACAGGGCAAACCCGGGATTGTCCAATCCAAAGGCAGGCTTGTCGCCCAGCAGATGGTATAACGCGAACCGGGCGTCATCCGGCAGATTGAGCATCAGGAATGGCATCAGGCCGTTCCAGTAGTCCGATATGGCCAGCGGCAAGCCGAGATAGTTCTCTTCGGCGTCGTTCAGCATCAGCATTTCAAGCGCCGCCGCGTCCATACCGGCAACATGATTCGAGACGATCACAAGCGACGTCGCGCCGACCCGTTTCGACAGCCGGGGGCCGGCCATGGGGCCGCGCAGGCGTACAAAGCCGCAGGGGATGTTATCGCTGCTGAACAGCGCACCGCCTTCGATGCAGCGAAAAGCGGCGGAAAACTGGAGCGCGTCGAGCCAGATGGGCGCGACCAGAATGCCATCCGGCTTCAACTGGTTGACCCATGCCGGCAGAATATCCCAGACGCTGGCGGTGGCGATGATGCGATCGTAGGAAGCGCGCGGCGAATAGCCCGCCGCGCCATCGCCCTGAACGATTCGCACCTTGTACCCCAACCCCAGACGCTGCAGGTTTTCTTCCGCCAGTTTGATGATGTGATTGTCGATTTCGATAGAGGTAACGGCCCCCGTGGGGCCGACGACGTGCTGCATGAGCGCTGCGCTGTAGCCGGTTCCCGCGCCGATTTCGAGGACGTTCTGGCCCGGCTCCAGCTCAAGCTGGCCGAGCATGGCCGCGATCATGCTGGGCTGGCTGAGCGAACTGATGAGGCTGCCATCGACGTCGGTTTTTATCGGTACGGCCTCATCGCGGTAGGCGACATCCAGCGGCGCGCCCGGTAGAAAAAGATGCCGGCGCACCGAACGAAACGCATCTTCAAGACGCGGGTCGTTGAGGTCGCCGCGTTCCTTCAAACCGGCGATCAGCGCCTCATTCAGCGCCTCGGCCAGCGCGTTATCGCTCATACCATGCCCGGCGCTTACGCAGCGAGACACCGGCCTCGGCATCGCTGCGACGCGCCGTGCGTACTCGCCCACGAGCGTCGATATGCACCTGTCCCGCGCGCTGCAAACGGGCAAACTCTTCCGGCGTGATGACAGGCGCAGGTTCGCCGCCCAGCCGTTCGAGTCGCTCTTCGAACAGATCATCCGGACGCGCACTGCGGTTGTTCGCAGGCGGCGTTTCCGGCGGTGCAGACGGCGCGGGTGGCGCTTCAGACGCTGCCGGCGATTCGGCAGGCGCAGCAGCCTCCGGCGGCCGGTTTTCTTCTTCAGCAGGTGGATTCTGCTGCGGATTGGTCGTGTATTCGTCACTCACGTCGATCATCTCCACTCTCGTCTTCCAGCACGATGCCGCTCGATTCGACCAGATCCTCTAACGAAAACTCCTCCGCATCCTCCCGGTCTTCGAGCGCGGCCCGCTGCCGCATGGGTTCACCACAGACGAGACAATTGGGATCACGTTCGATGTTCACCCATACGGCAGTATACGGCAGGCTGGTTTGCCCGTCTATGATTTCAATGGATGTATTCGCCAGTATGACCGTGTTCGCCGGCATTTCCTTGAAGGCATCCGTTCCGGCCAGCAGTTCATTCAGCGCCATGTCTGCCTGTACCGAAGCGACGCGCACGACATGCAGCCACAGCCCTGGCTCGGCTTCGAGCGTGCCGTCCGGGCCGATCATCCCGTAGTCCAGTTCCACATCCTCGTCGGGTCGCGCGAACGTCAGCCCTTCGCGCAGTTCTGCCGCCCAACAGGCGTAACACGGGCCATCATAGGGATGTACGACTACGACATCGCCGCCTTCGCCGCGCTCGTAAACGCCCGCGTAAACCGCGGGCAGATTACGTTTGAGACAGGCTTCGTTGAGCACATACTTGCTGCCCTCGCCATCGACCGCCGCGATCAACAGGTCGACGTTGTCGAGTGCGTCGAGGTTCTGCTCCAGCCGCCCGACGCGCACCTCGACGGCGGCATCCGGGTTGCGCTGGCGAATGAGATCGGCCACAACCTCGGCCTTGGGCCGCCCGATATCGCGGGCGTCCGCCATATGGCGCACAATGTTCGCTTTTTCAAGCGTGTCGTCGTCAATCAGCACAAAACTGCCGACGCCGCTCATCGCCAGACTCGTAGCGACAAAACTGCCACCCGAACCAAGCCCGGCGACGGCGACGCGCTTGCGCCTCAGCCGCGCCAGATTCTGACTGCCGATCAGCCGTTCAACTCTGTCCCAGCTCATGGGAAGCCTCCTCATGCGGCGGCTGGTCCGCTTCGCCGCCTTTCGTCTCGGCCAGACCGAGCTTTTCCTCCAGCGCGCGCACGAAATCGATCAGATACATCGAGTCGTTCCACTGCCAGCCCTCCGGCGGTTCGACCGGCTCCGACTGCTGCCAGAGTTGCTCAAAAATCCGGTAGACATCGTCGTTTTCGCCAATTGCCACATAGGGCGCAACCCGCGCCCACGGCGCGGCGTGCGGATAATTCCACGGCGTTACGACCAGCAGCACGCGATCCGCGCCAACGCGCGCGATCAGAAAACAGATTTCCAGCGGCGGCGCGTCGTCGGCCTCCCACAGAACGAGCGTTGCAAAGCGGTCACCGCTCGTCAGTCGCGCCGATTCTTCGCTAAAGCGCGCTTCGTTCAGCAAATGCCACGGATAGGCTACCAGCGAGGGCAACTGGTCATCGGGATAAACGGCAGGCGTCACCGGCAGGAACAGGCGTGTTTCGCGGTCGATATACCAGAAATCAATCCGCGCGTTCAGCCCATCTCCCTGCGGGACCGTCACAAAATTCACCGTTGCATCGCCGATCAGAGTCGTCGGGTAATGGTCGAGCGTGACAATCGGCGCCAGCAGAAAATCCATGCCGTTGTCAGGATCGTCGATCCAGTCAAGCGCCGTCATCAGGTCACCGCTGCTCGGCTGGATCATATGGCCGGGCTGCTTGTGCCAGTCGCCCAGATAGCGCAGCGGCACATCCCATTTACCGGGCGCATTGCCGGTCTGCCGCTCGTGCTCCCGGTGAACGCGCCAGTTCTCCTGCAGCCACCAGATCAGTTCATCCTGTCGTTCGTCCCCCTGCTGGAAGGTATGCATCTGACGTACGGCGGTTTCATCCGGCGAAATGGTATCCAGCACGTACAGGGTCGGGACGCCGTTGGTATGTGTACCGGGAACGACCAGACCGACCATCGCTTCGCCGGTTTCATCCTCTGCAAAACGCTGCGCCGCCGCAACCATTTTGTTGATCACGCGCCGCGCGACCACCAGATTCGGCACGCCGCGCCCATGAGCCGTCCAGCGGCTTAACATGACTTACCTCCTGATACGAGGCGGCAATGGCGTGTTGGGATCAACACGTTCTTCTATCCCCGGCCAGTCTCCAGTCGCCCGCCATGTGTAGTAGGCGTACAACCACTGAATCGCCCAGGCAGCGACGGTGACTGCGGTGGATCGACTGGGGTTCCAGCCATACTGCTCGCCATCTCTCGGATTGAACAGGCACAACTGCCCGTCTTCGTACTGATGCTTTTCGCTGTAAATACGCGGCTTGAGAACGTATGCCTCCGCCGGGCGGTTGGGATAGTCGTCCGGATAAACGATCTTGAGCGTGTGTTCGGGCGAGCGCAGCGTCGCCATATTCAGCTCGACAGTGCCTTCCCAGTAAAGCAGTCCATGCTGCGGCACGACCAGTTTGAACGTGTTGCCGAACGTGGCCCGCATCGCCTCAACTTCCAGGCGCAAGCGCGGGGAGACATTACTCCGCGTACCCCACCATGCTGCCATGGCTCTGTGCTCTCCTCAGAATGCCGTTTCGCTGGGCTTATTGTACCACGCATGACGACCGCACCTGCCCGCGCCGGCTGGCTGGGACGAGCCTGTTTCGCCGCGCTCTTATCCTTCTTATACGAAGCGACAACGAAAACGTTGCGGAGGGCCGCGTCAATCGAGCTATCGCGGCGATAGGGTATAATCCGGGCGATTGTGGCGTTATAGAGGTGAGATTCGGGATGATGAACTGGCTGTATACCCGCGGAAAGCTATGCGCTGCCGGGCTGCTGGCGCTGGCGCTTGTGCTCAGCTCGGTGGACGCGCCCGCCCCGGCGCAAGCGCAGGCGCGCAGTTGCTATGAAGCCATCTTCGAAATGCGCGAGACGACGCTCCCGCCAATGCTGGGCGGCGGGACCATTCGCCGTCTCGTTAAGGTCGGGGAAAAATTTGACGAAGCATGCTACACAGTGGGCGACGACCGGGTGAATCAGGATAACGCCGCCAGCGTGGCGATTTACTGCCGGCCCGAAGGCATCGCCATCTGGGATATCGATGTCACCGGGCGTGGCACGCCGCTGTTTCTGGTCAGTCATAGCGTCGTGCAGTCGCTGCCACAGCCGCTGGCCGAGAACACGCTGCTGGCCGAGTATGGCGGCTACCGGCTGTATGCCCTGACGAGCGGCGAGCTACAACTCAACGGCCCGCCCGACTGGGAAGGCAAGAGCTACGAGTTCATTTGGGATGGTTGCCCTCAGCCTGAATAGTCACTATCGTCCCCGAAAAGCGCCTCCTGTTGCGGAGGCGCTTTGCATTTGCGTCCACTCGGAAATTAGCGCCCTTTCCAGAGCGATTTAACCTCTCGAAAAATAATGTCGGCGCGTTTGTGAACAGCGGATCATGTCGCGGTTTAACCGAGGGTTGTGCGAGGCGAAATTGAGAAATTTACCACAAGCGTGGATATCTCATTTCCCGGCAGGCACAATAGGGGCAATTCAGCGCTGAAGATGGCTTATCCTGCTCTTCTGACGGAGGAAAATCAATGCAGTTGAAGCGCATCGCAAGGGCAGCATCATGCGCGCTCATGCTCGCGACAGCAGCCCTGCCACTGGCAGCGCAGAATGCGAATGAAATCGTGCCGGTTCCGCTCAGCGGCGAAACGCTCACCGTTTATTCGGGCCGAACCGAGAGTCTGATTGCGCCCATTCTCGAACAGTTCACCGCCGAGACCGGCGTTCAGGTTGAAGTACGGTATGGAAACACCGCCGAAATGGCCGCGGTGATTTTGGAAGAAGGCGACAACAGCCCGGCAGACGTGTTTATCGCACAGGATGCGGGCGCGTTGGGTGCGCTGGCGCAGGAAAATCGCCTCAGTCCCTTGCCATCGGATATTCTTGAGCGCGTTCCCGCCGCTTACCGTTCGGACGATGGCCTCTGGGTTGGCCTGTCCGGTCGCGCCCGCGTTTTCGTTTATAACACAGAAGCGCTTTCCGAGGAAGAACTGCCCACCTCGATCCTCGATCTGACCGACCCACAATGGGCCGGGCGTGTCGGCTGGGCCCCGACCAACGCTTCCTTCCAGTCACACGTGACGGGCCTGCGCCTGCTTTTGGGCGATGACGCGACCCGCGAATGGCTGGAAGGCATGGTCGCCAATGGCACGATCCCGTACGACAACAACCGGGCCATCGTGCAGGCGGTCATTGATGGCGAGATCGACCTCGGTCTGGTCAATCACTACTATCTGTACGGCTTTTTGGCCGACGATCCTGATGTTCCGGCGGCCAACTACTACCTGCCCGGCGGCGATCCCGGCGCGCTCATCAACGTGGCGGGCGCGGGCGTCGTTAACACGAGCGACCAGCCCGGTCTGGCGCAGCGCCTGATCCTGTATCTGCTGGGTCAGAACGCGCAGACCTACTTCGCCGAGAATACCTATGAATACCCGCTGGTTCCGGGCGTCGAGCCGAGCTTCCAACTGATACCGCTCGACGAACTCGAAGTGCCGGATCTGGACCTGAGCGACCTGAGCGACCTGCAGACAACGCTCGATATGCTGAGCGAGACGGGCGCTCTGCCCTGATGTGACAAAGACACTCGTCTCTGGCAGGAGCCGTGCCAACCGGCTCCTGCCAGAGACGAATGATTGTGGTTTATCAAGGAACGACATGCAGATTTCGCAGACAGCCCGAACTCCCCTCCGCACGACGCTTGCGCGCTATGCCCCGCGTTCGACCGCGTTCAAACCGCCTGCGCCGACGGCGCTGCAGCTCATCACCCTGCTGATTGTGGCGCTGGTTTCGCTTCCGATAGGTTACCTTGTCATTCGCGCCGCTGGGGCGGGCGAGGCCGGGCTGGCTTACCTGCTCGACGGACGCACGCTCAAGGTCATATCGAACAGCTTGCTGCTGACGGGAGCGGTTGTCGCGGCGGCTGCGCTCATCGGCGTGCCGTTCGCCTGGCTGACCGCGCGCACCGACCTACCGTTCCGGCGTTTCTGGCTGGTGGCAGGTCTGCTGACGATGGTCATTCCATCGTACATCGGCGCGATGATGTATATCGCCGCGTTCGGGCCGCGCGGGCTGCTGCAAAGCCTGCTGGAACCGTTTGGTGTCCAGTCGCTGCCGTCGATTTACGGTTTCTGGGGCGCGTGGCTGTCGATCACGCTGTTTACGTATCCCTACGTCGTGCTGCCGGTCCGCGCCGCGCTGCTGAATATGGACCCGGCGCTTGACGAATCGGCGCGCAGTCTGGGCATGAATCGCTGGAAAGTTTTCTGGCGCGTAACCCTGCCCCAGCTTCGCCCGGCAATGGCGACCGGCATGTTGCTGACCGCGCTCTACACGCTGAGCGACTTTGGCGCGGTTGCGCTGATGCGCTATGACGCCTTCACGCGCGTGATTTACCTCCAGTACACCAGTTCGTTCGACCGCAACCGCGCCGCCATTCTATCGCTGGTGCTGGTCGCGATTACGCTTGCGCTGCTGGTGATGGAACGGCTGGCCGCGCGCAAACGCCATAACTATCGCATCGGCGTCGGCTGTCAGCGCACGCTCCAGCCGGTGGCGCTGGGCCGCTGGCGTATTCCTGCGCTGGCGTTCTGCGGCACGCTGGTGACGGTTGGCGTCCTTGCCCCGGTTGGCGTGCTGGCCTACTGGCTCGCGCGTGGCGCCGGCGAGATCACGATGGACCTGCTGCATCCCGCGCTGAACACCGTCGGCGCAAGCGGCCTGACCGCGCTGGTGGTCGGCGTCGTCGCCCTCCCGCCCGCGCTGCTCTCGGCACGGGCGTCGTCGCGGCTGAATCGCTGGCTCGTCCAGCTCGCCTATCTCGGCAACGTGCTCCCCGGGCTGGTCGTCGCGCTGGCGCTGGTCTATTTCGCCGCCAACTACCTGCCCAACGTGTACCAGACGCTGCCCATCCTGATTCTGGGCTACAGCACGCGTTTCCTGCCGCTGAGCATCGGCTCGACCTCCAGCGCGCTGACGCAGATCAACCCGCGCCTTGAAGAAGTTGGGCGCAGCATGGGTCTGAATAGCTTCCAGATCGCGCGGCGGATCGTAGCGCCGCTGGCGCGGGCGGGCATCCTCGCCGGGATGGCGCTTGTTTTCCTGAGCGTGATGAAGGAACTGCCAACGACGCTGCTGCTTTCGCCAACCGGCTTTGTGACGCTGCCAACCGAAATCTGGACCGCGCACAATCAGGTGCAAATGTCGCGTCTGGGCGCGCCGTCGCTCGTCCTGATCGCCGTGTCGGCGCTGTCGCTCTTCATCATGCTGCGGCAGGAAAAGCACGACTGAGAGCCGGTAACCCGCGGCAGAGCCGCGACCGGCCAACAACACATCATGCCAAATCCGCTCGAAATCCATAACCTGACCAAGTCTTACAACGGCGTGCAGGTGCTTTCCGGCGTGTCGCTTTCGGTGCGCCCCGGCCAGATCACCGCGCTGCTCGGCCCCAGCGGCTGCGGCAAGACGACGACGCTGCGGCTGATCGCCGGTTTTGAATGGCCGGACAGCGGCACGATTGCCATCAACGGGCGCATCGTCGCATCGGACACCGTGCGCGTTCCCGCCGAAGAGCGCCGTGTTGGCATGGTCTTTCAGGAATACGCCCTGTTCCCGCATCTCTCGGTTGCCGACAACATCACCTTCGGGCTAAGCGGTAAGGCCAAGGAAAAGGCGGAACGCGCCAAAGCCATGCTGGCGCTGGTCGGCCTGTCGGGAATAGGAAACCGGATGCCTTATGAGCTTTCGGGAGGCCAGCAGCAGCGAGTCGCGCTGGCGCGCGCGCTGGCCCCACAACCGGACATCCTGCTCCTCGACGAGCCTTTTTCGAATCTCGACGCCGCGCTGCGCGGGCAGGTGCGCTCGGAAGTGCGCGCGATCCTCAAACAAACCAACATCACCTGTGTTTTCGTGACGCACGATCAGGAAGAAGCGCTCAGTCTGGCCGATGAAGTCGCCATCATGCTGCAGGGTCGCGTCGCGCAGGTCGCGCCGCCGCAGAAGTTGTACCACCGCCCGGCAACGGCGGAGATAGCCGCGTTCGTCGGCGAAGCCAATTTCGTGCCGGGCGAAGCAGAGGGCAGCCACGTGGTCTGTGCGTTCGGCAGCCTGCCACTCGACGAAACGAGGCACGGCCCGGTGCAGGTGCTCATTCGTCCGGAAGCGATCCGCCTCGATGCCGACGGTAGCGGCGGGACGGTCATGTGGCGCGAGTTTTACGGCCATGACCAGCGCATTGGCCTTCTTCTGGATAGCGGCATATCGCTGGTGGCCCGCGCCGACGCCGCGCAGGTTGTCGACGTCGGCCAGACGGTCGGCGTTGCGATTAACGGCCCGGTTCGCGCTTTCCCCGCCTGACATTTGAATTTTATTAAACGTTTGAGGAAGTTCTTGACAGCCCCTGCGCTCTGCCATACAATGTCGATCAACCATTTGAAATGATTTGAATGGTTGCAGATTTTTCTATCGACAGGCAGGCAGCGAGGCATTAGCGCCATGTTCTTTCCAAACACCATCCAACTGGCCGAAATCGAGCGGCAGGAAGCGCTGCGTAAAGCCAGCCGGAACCGAGCTTTGACCATTTTACGCCGGGCTGAAGCCCGCCCAACCGCGCTGCGCCGCCTGTCAGGACAGGTGGGGCAGCATCTGGTCGCGCTGGGTCTATGGCTGCAGCGACACTCGTCCGGATGGGAAGCCAGCCCCGAACCGATGTACAATAAAACGAGGCCGAGCGCCGGCTATACCTGCAATTAGAGTTAGGCCAGTGATGACCGATCAATTCAACCGGGATTTCGCCCCTATTGCCGATGAGGTAGTCATCGACTCGCTGGAAACACTGAAGATCATCGCCGATCCACAGCGGAAGCGAATCCTCGGTGAGTTCAGCAAGCCGAGTACAGTCAAGGAAGTGGCGGGCAGACTGAATACCAGCCCTTCCAAACTGTACTACCACGTCAACATGCTGGAAGAACACGGCCTGCTGCGCGTGACAGACACGCGCGTGGTTTCGGGCATCATCGAAAAGCAGTATCAGGTCGCCGGGCGTGTCTTTCGCGTCAAGCCGGGCCTGCTATCGCCGGCAGAGGACACAGGCGATGAAGGGCTAACGACGCTGCTCAATGATGTGTTCGACACCGCCAAGGAAGAAATTCTGGCGAGCGTGCGCGCCGGCGTGGTCGAACTCAACGAGGACGGCCCTGAACACCGCAAACTTCACATGGGCATGATGTCGATCACCCTGACACCGGAGCGCGCGCTGGAGTTCTATGAGCGCCTGCGCGAGCTTGCCGATGCCATGAGCAAGAGCGACCATGACGAGGATAGCGCCGAAACGCTGGACTACATCATCCAGTACGCCATGTTTCCGGTGACCCGTACCGGCCTGCCGGACGACGCCAGCGAGGGATAAGCACGGACTGAATAACAAACAAAGGCGCTCCTGTTGGAGCGCCTTTTCAATTCTCAGCGTTAATGAACCTCGTCCGGTTTAGCTGGGCACGAGAGTCGAGACCGGCTCATCAGCGCCGGGAAGCGGCGTCGGCGCAGGAGGCTGGGTTGGCCGCGGCGCAAGCGTCGGCGCGCTGTTCGGCAGATCGCCTTCATCGCCGGGAAGGGTCTGGCCCAGCGTCGCCGGGTCGGGCGTGCCCGCAGGCGGGATGATCGGCTCGGAACCGATCGGCAAGTTGCTCTGGCCGCCTAGCGGTGAAGTCGTCGTGCCGGTTCCGGCGTCGGCGGCGCAGCGGAAACCAAGCCACGGCGCAGGATCGCCGGGGCGACGGCTCTGGCGATGAACCGTGCGCGCGAAGAACGGAACCGCATCCCACGAACCGCCACGCGCGACCTTTTCATCGCCCAGCGGTGGACCGGCCGGGTCGAGGCCCTGCGCTTCCTCGGTGAAGTAGTACCCCGCGTCGTACCAGTCACTGACCCATTCGGCGACGTTTCCAGCCATGTTCAGCAGGCCATACGGGCTGCGGCCCAGCGGGAAGCTGGTAACAGGCATCGGGCCGCCTTCCTCGCCGTCATCGGGCGCGGAGCGGCTCGTCCATGCCAGTGAGGGATCCCAATCGCCGCCCCACGGATAGATACGCCCATCATCACCACGTGCGGCACGCTCCCATTCGGCTTCGGTCGGCAAACGGCGTCCCAGCGCCTCGCAGTAGCTCTTGGCCCCGTACCATGTCACCTCAACGACCGGCAGGTCGGCAATCACGCTGGGGACGCTGTAATTGGCGCTGTCGAACGTAACACTGCTGGTTTCCGACTCGCTGCGGGTAGCAAGACAGGGCTGGCCATCGCAGCCGTTGGCATGGCTGCCCGGCCCCATCCAGTTCAGGAACGCCACATACTGTTCGTAACTGACCTCGGTTACTTCCATCAGGAACGGCGAAACGGTCACCGGATGCTGCGGGAAGCTGTCGTCCGCCCACTGGCTGAGGCAGTTGCCGCCATCGCGCTCGACACAATCGCGAACCGCAATCGCCGCCTCTGCCGGCGTCGTTCCCATCTGGAACTCACCGCCGTCAATCGGCACCAGCTCAGATGCGATACGCAGGAGAATGTCCGGCGGCCCGTCATCGAGAGAAGCCGACGATGTCCGGATGCTCCCGCCACCAAGCGTATCCGTCTGCTCAGCGCCCGGCCCGCCTGCCGCGCCCAACTGCGATACCGCCGGCGGTTCCGTTTCCTCAGGCGTTGCCGTCGCCATCGGCGTCAATTCTGTCGGGTCGATGGTCGGCGTCGGCGAAGGCGCTTCGATAATCACCTCGCTGGTCGGCGTCACCAGCACTTCGGTCGGCATTTCCGTCGGCGTCGCCGGTTCGGGCGTCGCGGTGATGACGATGGGCGTGATCGTCACGCCAAAGGCCGCGCCTTGGCCATCAATTGAGACGATTCCCGCCGCCAGGCTGCCCAGAAACAGCGTGGCCGAACAGGCGAACCCGAGGATAAGCCCGATGACTACCCATTGCCAGGCCGCGCTGCTCGAGCGCCGTCCGAGCGAACCGTAGTTTCTACTCATAATCCCAAGCTCCTCAAGCCAGAATGCCTGATGCCGCCGCGGCAGATGACCGGCGGCGGGTTCCGGCCCTCATTGAACCTTACCTTCATTAGGAAGCGTACCGGCGCACAGGCTACGTTACGCCTCTGGCTTCGCAAAGCAGCGCCCTATACTAAACGAAAGGTTTGCCCCCGGCAACTGTCAGACAGTGGTCATCGAACGCGCCGGTTTTCCCGTTCATGGTTATTGACAAGCGCTACAGCTGGCATTACGCTTGTGCGTAATCGGTCTTCTTGGATTCCCGATAGTGGTCAGCCTCAGCGTATCCAACAAAACCGCAACCACTGCCGCCGGGCCGCGGCCTGTCAACCTGCGTACCGACCTTGCGCCGCTGGCCGATCTGATCGAAGTGGCCTTTCACGACAGCATGGACAGTGGCGGGCGCGCGGCCGTTCGCGAGTTGCGGGCGCTCAGCCGGATTGGCCCGGGACTGAATGTGCTGGCCGGCGTTAACGAACTGACGCAAGGTATCAGCCTCGGCTACGTCTGGGAACAGGATGGCAAAATCGTCGGCAACGTCTCGGTTTATCCGGCCAACTGGCCGGCGAGTCTGGGAAATGCCTGGATAATCGCCAACGTCGCCGTTCATCCCGATTACCGGGGACAAGGCATCGCCCGCCGGCTGATGGAGGCGTGCCTGAACATGATCCGGGAGCGCGGCGGCACGACTGCCGTGCTTCAGGTAGACCGTGAAAACAGCATTGCCCGGCGGCTTTACCAGCGGCTTGGCATGACCACCGAACGCACGTGGACGCACTGGCGGCGCAGCCCATCGGGACGCATTCCGCCGCCCGCGCCCAACGGGAACGTCCACATCACGCGCCGCCGCCGGGGAGACTGGCGCGCCGAATACGCACTGGCCGAAATTGTGCGCCCGGCGCATCAGGGCGGCGTTGGCTGGATGCGACCGCTCCATCCCGGACTGTTCCGCACATCGCTCATTTCCCTGATTAGCGACTGGATGAGTCTGCGTTCGTTCGAGCGCCTTGCTATCTATGACGAAGCCGAACGGCGCATTGACGCATCGCTGTGGATTGAAAGCGCCTTTGCCGCCAGCAGCGTGCAATTGACCCTCATGGTACACCCCGACTATCAGGGGCTATATGACGAAGCGCTCATCAATCTGGCGGTGCGCCGGTATGGCGCGCGCCAGCCACTGACCATCGAACACCCTGAGGACGAAATGGCGACCGGCGCGTTGCTTCAGCAGTATGGCTTCCGTCCGGTACGCACGCTGGTACACATGCGCTGGTCCGCCACCCCTTGACGACAACGCAAGCAGACGGCAAGCCCGCAACCATCTCAGGGCGACTTTGTCACTCCAAAAATGTTACAATTCACGTATATGGACCTTGCGGCGCCGGCTGGCTGTACCAGTCATAGGATGACCTGATCGCATATGCTTGAAATCCTGATTATCATCGCGCTGGTGCTTCTCAACGGCGTGTTCGCGCTTTCGGAAGCGGCGGTTATCGCTTCGCGCCGCGCCCGCCTGCAGCAGATGGCGGAACGCGGCGACCGGGGCGCACGGGCGGCGCTCAAACTGGTCGAAGACCCCAATCGCTTTCTTTCGACGGTCCAGATCGGCATCACGCTCATCGGCATTCTGGCGGGCGTTTTCGGCGGTGCAACGGTAGCAGGCCAACTGGCCGCGCTGCTCAGGCGCGTGCCTGCCCTGTCGTCGATTGCCGATCCGTTGAGTTATTTTCTCATCGTGCTGCTGACGACCTATCTTTCGCTCATCATGGGCGAACTGGTCCCCAAGCGGCTGGCCCTACGCTCTCCGGAAAAGGTCGCATCGCTGATCGCAATCCCGATGCGAACCCTGTCAAAACTCACCAGTCCGGTCGTCACCGTGCTCGGCGCTTCAACCGATGCCGTTCTGCGGGTGCTTGGCGCGCGCCCTCTTGACGAGCCACCTGTCACGGAAGCCGAAATCACGACCATGATCGAACAGGGTGTCGAGGCGGGCGTCTTTTACCAGACCGAACACGAGATGGTGGAAGGCGTCTTCAGACTGGCGGACAGCCGGATTCGCCACGTCATGAGTCCGCGTCATGAAATCGCCTGGCTGGACATCAACGCGCCCATCGAAGAGACGAAGCAACGCATCATCGAGGCGGACTGGACGCGATTCCCGGTGTGCGAAGGCGATATTGACCACGTGCTTGGCATCGTCAACGCGCGCGACATTCTGGCGCGCGCTTTCCGCAACGAACCATTCGATCTGCGCGCCATTATGCAGGAACCGCTATTCCTGCCGGAAACGATGCTGGCCGGCGACGCGCTGGAGATCTTCAAAAAGACCGGCCACCAGATGGCGCTGGTGCTGGGCGAATACGGCACCGTCGAGGGCGTGCTGACGATCCGCGATCTGGTCGAGGAAATCGTGGGCGATCCCGACAAGGTGCAGCCGGTGCTGCGCGAAGACGGGTCATGGCTGCTGGACGGCATGACGAATATCGAAGAATTGAAGGAAGTGCTGCAAATCGACGAAACCATACCGGGCGAGCACGACCATTTCGACACGCTCGGCGGGTTTGTCATGGCGCAGCTTGGGCGCGTGCCTGCCCCTGCGGACCGGTTCCGGTGGGGCCGGTTTGAATTCGAAGTCGTCGATATGGACGGGCGGCGGGTGGACAAGGTGTTGGTCACGACGCTCGCCGGATCGGCGCACGAGATGCAGGAGCAGGCCAGCGAAGTCGAATAAACGCCCGCGCCGGGACAGCCGGCCCCTGCATGGCTACAATAGATGTCTCGCGAACTGTTATGCCTGGCGGCGTGGAGCAAGCGATGGCCGATACAATTCTGATTGTCGACGACGAGCAGCATATTATCGATCTGGCGGCCATGTATCTGACGCAGGACGGTTTCCGAGTCACCAGCGCCACCGACGGGCATACCGCTCTTGAGAAAATTCTGCGAGACCAGCCCGCGCTCGTCGTGCTCGACCTGATGCTACCCGGCATCGACGGCTGGGAAATCTGCCGCCGCGTTCGCACCCAGTCTGACGTGCCGATCATCATGCTGACCGCGCGCAGCGACGACATCGACAAGATCGTTGGACTCGAACTGGGCGCTGACGATTACCTCACCAAGCCGTTCAATCCCCGCGAGTTGGTGGCGCGCGTGAAAGCCATCCTGCGCCGAACGGAACGCAATGTCACCGAAACCAACGGCGATCTAACCTTCGGCAACCTGATAATTTCTCCTGACCGGCGGCTGGTGACAGTCGATGGCAAGCCGATTGACCTGCGAATGAAGGAGTTCGACCTGCTGCTGGCGCTGGCCGAGCATCCGGGGATTGTCTTCAGCCGCGAAAAACTGCTCAATATTGTCTGGGGCTATGACTTCGCCGGAGAAACGCGCACGGTCGACGTTCACGTGGCGCACCTGCGCCACAAACTGCGCGGCATGGGGCCAAGTATCGAAACGGTGTGGGGAGTAGGCTATAAGTTTGAACCTTAATCTGTCGCTGCGGACGCGCCTCTTCCTGACCTATCTGTTCCTGCTGGCGGTCACGGTCGGCGTCATCGCGGGCGCGTTTGTGCTGCTGCTGAATACGCGCCAGGCCCCGCCGCAGCAAACCTACCAGCGGCTGGCGGCGGTGGCGCAGGGCGTGCCGCTGGGGCAGATTCTGGTCGAAGTCACCAGCGAGTTGCCCCGGACGCGCGCGGAGATGGCTCTGGCGCTGGAAAACGCACTGATCAACGTGGCCCAGGAACGCAACGTTCGCATTCTGCTGCTGAACATCCGCACCGGCGCGGTGGTATTCGACAGCGCGGAGACGTTGCAGCCCGGCACGCCCCTCCTGATTGATACCGAGGCCTATACCATCCCGGCGGCGATCCAGCGCGGATTTCCCTCGCGGGTCAACGCCATTTTCGGTCGTTTTGAAGATCCCAGCGGCGAGTGGCTGTTCGTTGGCCTGCTGGCCAACCAGCCGCTGCGGCAAACGTCGGTAGCGCTGCTGTTCGCCGATCCCCCGGACAATACCTCGCTGCAGCAGGCGCTGGCCGATTTCAGCGGCGCGCTGGCGCTGCCGTTGTGCCAGTCGGCGGTGGTCGGCCTGCTGGTCGCGCTGGCGCTGGCGACGATTGGCAGTCGTAGCGTGGCCCTGCCGCTCCAGCATCTCGCCCGCGCCTCGGCAGACGTAGCCAAAGGCAACTATGAGCAGCGCGTTCCCGTCATCGGACCGCCGGAGGTGCGCGCCGTCGCCGACCGGTTCAATTACATGACCAGTCAGGTACAGCGCACGCAGCAGGCGCAGCAGGATTTTCTCGCCAACGTCTCGCACGACCTGAAGACGCCGCTCACGTCGATTCAAGGCTACGCGCAGGCGATCGTCGACGGCGCGGCAGCCGATCCCGTTCAGGCGGCCAGTATCATCTATGAGGAAGCGTCACGTCTGAACCGCATGGTGGCCGAACTGACCGATCTCGCCCGCCTGCAGGCCGGGCGCATGTCGATCCAGCTCCAGCCCGTGGATATCAGCCAGATCATTACAGCAGTTGGCGAGCGGCTGTCGATTGTCGCCAGAGAAAAAGGCGTGCAGCTTACGGTATACGCCCCGCCCATGCCGGAAGTGAACGGCGATGGCGACCGTCTGGCGCAGGTGCTGACCAACCTCATCAGCAACGCGATTAAATATACGCCGTCGGGCGGGTGGGTCAGCGTCAAGGCTCAGGTCGCCGACAGCGGCGTCGAAATCATCGTGCAGGACAACGGCATCGGCATCCCGCCGCAGGAACTGCCCCGTATTTTCGAACGCTTCTATCAGGTGGACAAAGCGCGCGGACCGGAACGCGGCACAGGGCTGGGGCTGGCCATCGCCCGCGAAATCGCGCAGGCTCACGGCGGCAGAATCGACGTGGTCAGCGCCGGACGAGGCAAGGGAGCGACCTTCACGCTGTGGCTGCCCGTGACTGCGCCGAATGGCTCATCCGCGCGCCATTAAGACCATTCACGGCCCGGTGTTGACAGGGCCGGCAAGCCAAACAATAATGTTGTTAAGCCCATTCTTAGTAGCCAATATGACTTTATTCACCGACCCCTCCGTTTGGAAGCCCGCAGCTTTAGCTGTGGGGAGGAAAAACGGGGCGCGGAGCGCCAGTTGCATAGTTCGCACATTTGTGTTATCCTTTCATATATGAAGCTCATCGCGCAGGTTAAACTGCTGCCCGACGACGAACAACAGGCGTATCTGCTGCAAACGCTGGAACAGGCCAATGCCCTGTGCAATTGGCTCAGTGAGCAAGCGTGGGAACTGCAAAAGTTCCGTCGCTTTGACC
>Ga0207874_1001026_pt1 | contig 35042 bp, 35 predicted proteins | sample HigsolmetaAR201D_FD_184833 | JGI IMG/M metagenome (GOLD analysis project Ga0207874, IMG submission 184833) | Ionic liquid and high solid enriched microbial communities from the Joint BioEnergy Institute, USA - AR20-1-D (SPAdes) (version 2) ...
CACGAACCCGGCGGAGGTGATGCGTCCGGCGTTCAGGTCGGGACCGGCGGGGACCAGCTGCGGTGGGATGGGGGGGTTGCCGGCGCCGCGGGGCGCGGTGGTGGTGCGGCGCCGGACCGCGGGGTCGAGGGGCGGGGGGCAGGGCTGCCAGGTTCCATCCAGCCCGCAGCGGTACCAGCGGGCCCAGGCGCCGAACAGCCACCATTCTCCGGCGCCGGTCAGCATCCGCGAGGCGATCGCTTCGGCGCGCTGCTGGGGTGGGGCGGTGTTCCACCAGGGCGCCGCCGCCATGGCGCGGACCTGGGTTTCGGCCGCGGCGAAGGGGTCGTCTGTTCCGGTGCCTGTGCCGGGCCCGGTCACCTGCCAGCTCACGTGGCGATAGTAGCGGCTGCCCGCCTGGTGGGCGGGGTGAGCGGCCCCCGGGCCGGCGGGCCTGGGGCATGCAAGGCGGTCATTTATGGCCGCCGGGGGAGGGGGGCGGGTCCGCGGTGGCGGTTTCGTCGTCTGGGGAGGCGCCGGGCCCGGTGGGCGGGGCGTGGGCGGGAAGTTCGGTGAACTGGCCGTCATCGCCGCGCGGAACGTCCCCCTCCTCGGGCCGGGCGGCAAGGGCGGGGGGTTCGGGCAGGGACGGCAACGGGCCGGTCTGGTCCGGCGGTTCCAGGCCCGGCGGCGGGGGGAGCGCCCCCGACAGGGCCAGATCGGCGTCGGTGACCGTTCGCTGCGGCCCCGAGGAGGACGGGGAGGGCCACAGCTGGATCAGGTAGTGCTCCACTCCCTGCAGTTCCTGCAACGCCTGCTGGAACTGCAGGCTGAAGCCGTCACGGAACCGGTCCAGCAAAGCGTCATACAGCCGGGCGATCGCCGCGCGGTGCTGGGCGCGGATGCGCATCTGGTAGCGGCCCACCCCGCCCAGCAGCCGCACCCCGTGCAGCACCGGCTCGCCGGTGGCGGTGCTGATGGCGACCGCTCCGCGCAGGTACATCTCCCCGGCGGCCTCCTGTTCCCAATCGCCTCGGCCGGGGGGCGGGTGGCCGTCCCATTCCTCCAGCAGCACCGTGACGTCGACGTCGTCTTGCAGGCTGCCGATCCACATCTGGTCATAGCCGATGCTGACCAGGGCGCCGCCGGCGGGCGGGGCGGGGGCCTGCAGGCCGGAGGGGTCGGCGCCGCGGTCGTGGACGCGGAAGGCGGCCTTGTCGGGATGCAGCCGGACCCCCAGTCGCAACAGTCTCCGGCTCACCTGCGCACCTCCCCCTCCTGGACGCCGTTTTTCTCTCCGGCCGCCGGATGCGGCTGCCGGTATCCTGCCGTATCCGCCGGCGGGGCCGGGCGGGATCTGGGGGTTGCGGGCGGGATGTGCTCTATCGCCGGTTTTCCGGGGCGGCCGTGGCCGCTTTCAGCATGTGAAAAGCCGGGACGGCCACGGGGTCGCTTTGCCCCGCCGCCTCCCGGCACACTCAAATGAAGCCGCTCCAGGCCGCCCCCCGGGCCTGGAGACGACCCGGCCGCAGGCCCCGCCGCGCCCCCCTCACGCGGCGGGGCCGCCCCCTGCCTGCGCCCAGCAGACGGCGATCTGCGCGGCCAGGGCCGCGTTCGCCCGCACCGCCGCCACGTTGGCGCGCAGCGCCGCGCCGCCGGTGCCGTGCACCAGCCGCTCCAGCAGGAACGGGGTGACGGCCTGCCCGGTGATCTGCCGGCGTTCGGCCTCGGCCAGCGCCCCGGCCAGGACCCGGTCGTGCAGGGCGGGGTCCAGCTGCCGGTCCGGCGGCACGGGGTTGGCCACCACCAGCGCCGCCCGCGGCCCGCCCAGGGCGTCCTGGGCGCGCATCACCTGGGCCACCTGCCGGGGGCTGTGCAGCGTCCAGTCCACCGGCAGCCCGGATGAGTGCAGGTAGAAGCCGGGGAAGGTGGAGGTGCGGTAGCCGACGACCGTCACATTCAGCGTCTCCAGGCGTTGCAGGGTGGCCGGCACGTCCAGGATCGACTTGACCCCGGCGCACACCACCGTGATGGGGGTGCGGCTCAGCAGCGCCAGGTCGGCGGATTCGTCCCAGGTGTCGGCCCAGCCGCGGTGCACCCCGCCCAGCCCGCCGGTGGCGAACACCCGGATCCCGGCGCGGGCGGCCAGGAACGCGGTGGCCGAGACGGTGGTGGCGCCGCTGGCGCCGGTGGCCATGGCCACCGGCAGGTCACGGCAGCCCAGTTTGCGCAGGTCTTCTTGGCCGGCCACCCGTTCCAGGCCACCTTCTTCCAGCCCGATGTGCACCGTCCCGTCCAGCACCGCGATCGTCGCCGGGACCGCTCCCTCCCGGCGGACCAGTGTCTCCAGCTCTCGTGCCACGTGCAGGTTGTCCGGCCGGGGCAGGCCGTGGGCGATGAGCGTCGATTCCAGCGCCACCACCGGCCGGCCGCATTCGAGCGCGTCGGCGACCTGCGGGGACAGGCGGAGGGCGGGCGTGTCAAGCGGCTGGGGCATGGGTGTCGGCTCCTTGGGTGTGCGGCGGGTTGTCACTGGTCTGCCTGCCGGTGCGGCGGAGGGTCGCCGGTGCGGCCGGCCCGGGCCGCCAGTTCGGCGGCGACTGCGCGTTCACGCTGGGCGGTGGCCTCGGCGCGGGCCTGGTCGCGGTCGCGTTCCAGTTCGGCGACCAGCAGCCGCTCGGCCCGCAGTTCCGCGCGCAGCTGCTGCAGCTCCTCACGCAGCTGCCGCAGCCGGCGTTCGGCGTCGGCGGCCTGGGCGCGGTGGTGTTCGGCCTGCTGCATCGCCTGCTGCGCCGCGGCCTGGGCCTGCTGGGCCTGGGCGAGTGCGGCGGCCCGCCGTTCGGTTTCCTCCCGGGCCTGCTGTTCGGCCCGCTGCCGGGCCTGGTCGGCGGCCTGGGCCGCGGCCTGGGCGGCGGCGCGTTCGGTCTCGGCGCGCGCCGCCTGCCGGCGGGCCTGCTCGGCTTGCTCGTGGGCGCGTTCGGCCTGCCGGCGGGCCTGGTCGGCGCGTTGTTCGGCGGCTTGGGCCGCCTGGCGGGCCTGCTCGGCCTGCCGGTGGAACTCCTCTGCCCGGGCGGTGGCCTGCTCGACTTGCTTGCGGGCCTGCTGCTGGGCGCGTTCGGCCTGCCGGCGGGCGGCCTGGATCTGCTCGTCGGCCTCCTGCCGCACCGCCTGCACCGTCTGCTCGGCCTCGGCCCGGGCCGCCGCCGCGTCCTTGTGGGCCTGCGCGACGGTCTCCTTAGCGGCCCGCAGCGCCTCTTGGCGTTCCCGTTCGGCCTGCTCGGCGCGTTGCCGTGCGGCTTTTTCCCGCTCGGCGGCCTGGGCGGCGGCCTGCCGGGCCTGCGCGGCCTGCTCAAGCGCCTCCTGCCGCCCGGCCAGCGCCGCGGCCACCTCGGCCTGGGCCTGGGCGCGGATGGCGCTGATCTGCGCCTCGACCCCGCGGGGGGACAGCTCCGACTCCAGTGCCTGCGCCAGCGGCGCCAGCGCCGCAGCCAGGCCCTGCTCGATGCGTTCATACAGGTCTTCGGCCCTGGCCAGGGCCCCTTCCAGGCCGGGGGCCGAGCGCCGCAGCTGGCGTTCCCGCTTGGCGCGGGCCTGGCAGTCGCTGTCGGCGCAGTAGCGGCGGGGCCGTCCCCGTCCGGGACGCTGGGGCACCGGCCGGCCGCAGTAGGCGCACGGCCGGGTCGTCTCCTCGGCCGTTCCCCCCTCCTCCTGGGGTGTCGTCGCAGCAGCCACAGGGCACCGCCTCGTTTTCTCCTGCCGGGGTCTGCTCGCCGCCCGCGGTGGGATCACCGGCCCGCACCCCAGCCCTTAATTTTCTGGTTTTCTGTTTCCAGAAAACAATAATACACGAAAACCAGATCCACCTAACTTACGGGAATGTCGCTTCCCAGAAGCCAGACTGGAAGGGGGACACGACCCCGGCGGGGCAGAACCCCTGCCCCGGGAGACGTGAACCTCCGCCATGCGCACTGCCGGACGGCGTCATGCACCCCCGGTCCCAGCACGGGCCCCTGGGAAAGCCGCATCCGGCCTTACACGCCGCTCAAGCGGACGCACCCACCACGGCCCCCAGGCAGGCGGCATGTGCACCGCGCCCCCGGCGCTCCCACCCCACGTGAGCGCCGGACCCGCGGTGCCGGGGGCAACGGGTTCACAGGAGGTGACGGCGCCCGCCGGCTCACCGTGATCCCGGCGCATCCCGACAGGCGGACGGTCAGGCGGCCCGCAGGAGTTTTCACATCACCGCCGCCGGCGGCGCGGGCGGGCGCCGATGCGGCCAAGACCCGGCCGCCGGCGGCGCGAAACCCCCGCGCACAAGCCCCTTGGGGCGGCACCGGCGGCGGTAGATTGCCGCCATGTCCCGCATCGTCCCGCTCCCGCCGCGGCACGTTGAGACGACACCCCTCCCGCCCCTGCCGCACAGCCCCGATGCGGCCGCCGGCCCGTTCGCGGTCTACCTGGCCTCCCTCAACAGCCCGGGCTCACAACGGGCGATGGCCGCCTGCCTGCACCGCATCGCGGCGATGCTGCTGACGGCCCACGGACAGGACCCCGGGCCGGCCCCGGCCGAAACCTTCCCCTGGGCGGCGCTGCGGGCCGAGCACACCGAGGCCATCCGCGCCCTGATCGCCCAGCAGACCACGCACGGCCCCGAAGGCCCACGGCCCTGGTCGCCGGCCTACCGCAACAAGCACCTGTCGGCGCTGCGGGGAGTGCTGCAAACAGCCTGGCGGCTGGGGTTGATGAGCACCGAAGAGCACCGCCGGGCCACCGCGGTGCGCAACTTCCCCGGCACGCGCCTGCCGGCCGGCCGCAGCGTGCACGCCGAGGAATTCGCCGCCCTGCTGCAGGTCTGCCGGGCCGACCCGACACCGGCCGGGCGGCGGGACGCGGCCCTGCTGGCCGTGCTGTACACCACCGGGGCGCGCCGCTCAGAGATCAGCACGCTGCGCCGGGAGCACTACGACCCGGGGGAGCGGTCACTGCGCATCATCGGCAAGGGCGACAAAGAACGCCTGGAATATGTGCATCCACAGGCGGCGCAGCTGCTGGGCGCCTGGCTGGCGCTGCAGGACCGCCCCACGGGCCCGCTCTTCACACCGGTGCACCGTTCAGGGGCCATCCAGCAGCGGGCGATGAGCGACGCGGCGGTCCGCAACGTGGTGGTCAAACGCCGCCGCCAGGCGAACCTGCCGCCGATGACCCCCCACGACTTCCGCCGCACCTTCATCGGGAACCTGCTGGATGCCGGAGTGGACCTGGTCACCGCCCAGCAGCTGGTGGGGCATGCCTCCCCGGCCACCACCGCCCGCTATGACCGCCGTCCCGAACGCCGCCGCCGCGGCGCAGTCGACCGGCTGCCCTTCCCCACGGACGCACCATACGCCCCCTGAGCGTCCCCCCTTGATGCGCCACCGGGGTTAGCCGGGGCGCTGTGGGGGCAGGATGCCGGCGGTAAGTCGCACACCACGACTTTCGGGGGACAACCGATGATCAAGATGCTGCGGAAGATGGGCCTGTCGTCCAACATGATGTACGCGGCCGGGTTCGGGTCGATCGCGCTGTCGGTGGCCAGCTGGTTCACCTCCAAGAACGTCGAAAGCGCCGGGCTGGACCGGGCCGACCGGTGGGGCATCTTCATCGGCCAGTGGGCCCCGACCTTCTTTGCGCTGGGCACGGCCATGCGCCTGGAAGAGCAGTGGGGCGAAGAAGGCCAGGAGGAAAGGCAGCTCATGGGCCAGCCGGCCAGGGAGGCCATGCCCGTCAGCTGACCGGCGCCCCGCCGGCGGCGGGCAGGCCCAGACCCCGCCCGGCAGGCCGCACGCACAGAGGAGGTTCGGTGCCGGCCCGGCCGGGTTATCGTGAAATCCACCTGGCACGGGGGAAGGCGGGGCGGGCGTGGACGAACCACCACTCACCAGTGATCCGGACCACGAGCACGCGCAAGCGGGACAAGGCGGCAGGCCGCTGCGGCAGATGAGCCGGCAGGCCGCCGAACGGGCCGCCGAGCGGATCCTGCAGCGCATGGCCGGAACGCCCCTGATGGAGGCGGTGGAACAGGCGGCCATGGAGGCGGCCCGCCAGGTGGCCGTCCAGACCGCCCGCAAAGCGGCCCGGGAGGCCCGCCAGGCGGCCTCGGCCCATCCCCTCACCGGCACCGCCTGGGAGGCCGCCGCCGCGGCGGCCGCCCTGGCGGGCGCCGCGGCCACCCACCCGCTGACCGCGCAGCTCGTGCAGCGGGCCGCCCGGCATCCCCTGTCGCGGGCGACCGCACAAGCGGCCCACAAGTGGGCGACGCGCAACGCACCCGCCGTGCAGGCCGCCCGGCGCCTTGCCGATGCGCTGGCAGAGCCGGTGCTGGAGGCCGCCGTGGACGCCGCCGTCGAAGCCGTCTTCAGCACCGGCCGGCAGGTGATCGCCGAGGCGGTCACCGAGACGCTGGCCGACGCCACCCGCCGGGCGGCGCTGGAGGCGACCTTGCGCGCCCGCCGCGCAGTCACCTCCAGCAGCGCGTTCCCGCTGGCGGCGGCGGTGGCGGATCTGGCCGTGTCCGTGGCCGGCGACGTGGCCGCCGACCTGACCGGACGGCCTGCGGCCGATGCCGCGCACGATGCGCTGCAGGCCGCGGCCGCCCACCCGGCGGCCGCCGCGGCGCGCGCCCTGCTGGCCTCCACGGCACAGCGGGCGGTGGAGACGGTGATGGGGGAGCTGGTACGGGAACCGCTGAAGGCGGCGTTGAAGACCATGCTGCGGGAGCGGATCAGGCAGCTGGTCCAGCAGGTCGCCCTGGAGACGCTCGGCGTGGCCGCTGCGCCGGGCCCGCAGGCGGTCACCGCAGAGCCCGGCCCGAAACACCCGCCGGCCGCAGCGCACAGGCCCGCACTCCCACCCCCCGCCGCAGGCACGGCGGGTGAGGAAAGCGGCGGCTGAAACCGGCCGTCTCACCGGCAAGGCCGCCGAGGCACCGACCACCCGATCCGCCGGGCTCGCCCACTGGGGCGTGCGCGCTCCCGGTGTCTTCGACCGGCGGCACACCTTGCGCAGCGTCTTGTGCCCGCCGTCACGAACCGGCGGCCAAGGCGGACGAGCCGAGCGCGCCCTTCCGGGAAGCGCTGGAGCCGCCGGCATGGAGCGAGGCCACCTGCGGGCCACCGATGCGTCCGACCCGGCGGACCGGAAGCGTCCTGATCCCAAAACCGGCGCGGCCGTGGGCTTCCGGCCCGCAGGGGAGGCCCACCGGCGGTGGACCGGCGAGCAGACCCGCCCCCAAGGCCGCCCTCGGACGGGCCGACAACCGGCCCGTCCGAGAGAACGCACCGGGCCCAAAACCCAGGCCGTGTTCTAGAGCCCGCGGTTCACCTGCTCGCCCAGCCGGGCGGCCGCCGCCGTCAGCTCCTCCAGCAGCGCCGTCACCGCCGGGGGACGCGCCCCCTCGGGCAGCAGCGCGACCACCTGCCGCTCTCCCAGCTCCGGCAACGCCCGTACCCGCACCCCAGGGTCGCGGTGCAACCAGAACGCCAACGCCGGCAGCGCACTGATCGCCAGGCCGAGGCCGACCAGCCGCTGCACCGCCACATAGTCGTCGGTGGCGAACGCGATGCGCGGGTCGAACCCGGCCCGCCGGCATGTGTGCACCAGATGCCGCCGGCACCGCTCACAGCCCGCCGCCCACGCCTGGTCGGCCAGATCCGCCAGGCGCACCTCCCGCGCATCGGCCAGGGGATGCCCGGCGGGCAGCGCCAGGTGCAGCGGCTCGCTCAGCAGCACCACCTGCCGCCAGCGGCCCTCCTCATCCGCCCCGTCCTGCTCGTGCCCGCCCGCATGGGAGAACACCACCGCCACATCCACATCCCCGGACCGCAGCGCCTCCAGCGCCTGCGGCGGCTCGGCCTCCAGCAGCCAAACCCCCACCCCCGGCGCCCGCCGCCGCAGCGCCGCCAGCGCATCCGGCAGCAGCGCCCCGGCCGCCGTCGGGAACACCGCCACCCGCACCCGCCCGGCCCGCAGCCCCGCGATCGCCGCCAGATGCTCCTCGGCGTCGGCCAGCCGCGCCAGCACCTCCTCGGTGCACTCCACCAGCACCCGCCCGGCCTCCGTCAACCGCACCCCCCGGCCGTGCCGGACCAGCAGCGGCGTGCCGACCTCGCTTTCCAGGCGGGCGATGTGATGGGAGATCGCCGGCTGGGTGTACGACAGCGCCTGCGCGGCGGCCGTCATCGAGCCCAGCCGGGCCACCTCACGCAAAATCCGGGCGCGATGCAGATCCAGCACCCCACCAACCTATCAACGAAGTTAATGAAAAACCCAGAAAACAATCATTTGCCTCATGGGTGAGGGAGACCCCAGGATCGAACCATGTCCGACACCACCCATCCCGCCCTGGCCGCCGCCCAAGCCGAATTCACCGCCACGGTGGCCTACCTCAACACCGCCTCCTACGGCCTGCCGCCCCGCCGCGCCCACCAGGCCATGCTCGACAGCGAACACGACCGCGCCGCAGGCCTGCTGGAAATACCCGCCATGGACGAGGCCGCCGCCCGCTGCCGCACCGCCTTCGCCCACCTGATCGGCCTGCCGCCCTCCTGCGTGGCCATCGGCTCCCAGGCCTCCTACTTCGTCGGCCTGGTCGCCGCCGCCCTGCCCGAAGGCGCCACCGTGCTGGTCGCCGAAGAGGACTTCACCTCCCTGCTGTTCCCCTTCCTGGCCCGCCCCGCCCTGACCGTCCGCGCCGTGCCGCTGGAACACCTGCCCGAGGCCATCGACTCCACCGTCGACCTGGTGGCGGTCTCCGCCGTCCAATCCGCCGACGGCCGCATCGCCCCCCTGGAGGACCTCTCCCAGGCCGCCCGCGCCCACGACGCCCGCCTGCTGCTGGACATCTCCCAGGCCGCCGGCTGGCTGCCGCTGCCGGCACACCGCGCCGACCTGCTGGTCTGCTCGGCCTACAAATGGCTGCTGGGCCCCCGCGGCACCTGCTTCCTGGCCGGCACCCCCCAGGCCCTGGCCGAGCTGCCGCCGATCGGCGCCGGCTGGTACGCCGGCGCCGACATCTGGGACTCCCTCTACGGCCCGCCCCTGCGCCTGGCCGGCGACGCCCGCCGCCTGGACCTGTCACCGGCCTGGCAGTGCTGGGTGGGCCTGGCCCCCGCCCTGGAACTGCTCAACGAGGTCGGCGTGCCCGCCATCCACCGCCACAACCTGGCCATGGCCAACCGCTTCCGCACCGCCCTGGGCCTGCCGGAGGGGGATTCGGCCATCGTGTCCCTGCCGGCCCCCGCCGGCACCGCCGAGGCGTTGCGGGAACGCGGCGTCATCGCCGCCGTCCGCGACGGCCGGCTGCGCTGCTCCTTCCACCTGTCGACCACCGCCGACGATGTCGACCGCGCCGTGGAAGCCCTCACCGCCCTGCTGGACGGCCCCGGCCGGTGAACGCCCCCACCGGCCGGGGCGGCGGGGGAGGGGGGAGGCGTCCTCACCCGCCGGGCGCCTGATCTTTCAACAGGGGATGCACCCGCATCGCCGCCTCCAGCTCCCCGGGAAGCTCATCGCGGTACCGGCTCAGCGTCGCCAGATCCGCATGCCCCAGCACCCGCCGCACCGCGTCCATGTCCGTGGCGGCCGCCAGCAGGTGCGTCGCCGTCGTGTGCCGCAGCCCGTGCGGGGTCACCGCCCGCCGCCGCGACGGCTCCACCCGCGCCAGCACCCGATCGATCACCGCCTGCACATCACCGCGCGCCAGCCGCCGCCCCCGCCACGACAGCAGCAGCGCCTTGGGTTCGACGCCCCGGTCCAGCAGCGGACGGCCCCGCTCCAGGTAGGCCTGCAGCACCCGCGCGACCGCCTCCGGCAGCGGAACGTCGCGCGTCCGGCCGCCCTTGCCGAAGATCCGCCAATACCACCGGCCGTCGTTGACGAAGAAGTCCTCCACGTTGGCGCCGGTCAGCTCCGACACCCGCGGGCCCACCGTCGCCAGCAGCAGCACCACCAGCCCGTCGCGTATCTCGGTGCGCTGGTCCCGCCGCGCCGCCCGGCCGGTGCGGGCCTCGGCCGGGCCGCATTCGGCCAGCCGCCGCGCCGCCTGCACCAGCCCGCCGGCCTGTTCGGCGGTCAGCGCCCGCCGCTCGGCGCGCAGCCCACCCCGCTGGCGGGGCATGACCGTCACCGCCCGCATCGGGTCCAGCCGCACCCACCCGGCGGTGGCCGCATACCGGAAGAACACCGACACCGACCTGCGGAAACGCGCCTGTGAGGCGGCGCTTTGCAGTGCCCGGCCCGCCGGTGGGGGATCGTGGCGGCGGCGCCGGCCATCAGGGCGGCGGGCGAAGGCCAGCAGCACCGCGTCCACATCGGCGCCGTCCAGATCGTCCAGCAGCCGGCCGGGGCCGGCCAGCTCGGCGAAGACCGCCATGTCACGGCAGTACACCTCGGCGGTGGCGGGGGAGAACTGCCCGGTCAGCGCCTTGGCCCGGACCATCTCCACATAACGGTCGACGGCCTCTTGCACGCAGATGGGTTCGAACTCGGCGGGCCGCATGCCCCACACCGTAACGGCCTGCGCCGACAAAACCACCGGATGCGGGCGGGCCGCCGGGCATGCGGGCAGATCTTCCCCGTAACCCTACAGAAGATGGATTCTGTAGGGTTTAAGGGTTTTCGCGTCTCCCGCCCGCCCCGGGGGACGGCCGGGCTCTGCACCCGGCCTGCACGCCGCCGGCGTGCGCGGGCACCCCTCACGGCGGCCGGGCCTTCCGGCGTCGCATCCCGGCCGGGACGCACGCGGTCATGCGGACTCGTTTCGCGGCCTTCTGCGGATCCGCCGCAAGCGGCGGCGTTCACCCCGGTGGCGCGCTCGTCGGGGCGGGACGGGTGGCGCGCAGGTGCCGCAGCACCGGGGCCACGCGGGCGACGTCCTTGAGGCCTTCGGCGGCGACCTTGGTGTAGATGCTGGTCGTCGCCAGGTTCTGGTGGCCGAGCACGGCCTGCAGCTCATTGAGCGACGCGCCGTTCTGCAGCACCCCGACCGCGTAGGTGTGGCGGAAGACATGGGCGAGTTCCCCTTCGGGACGCCGCACCGCGGCGCGGCGGAACCACTGGTCGACCCGGTATTCGATCATCCCGGTGGTGATCGCCTTGCCGTTGCGGGCGACCAGCAGCGGGTCCTCGGCGTCGAAGGGGCCCAGCAGGGCCCGCCGTTCGTCCAGGTAGTCGGTGACCGGTTGCATGGCGTCGGCGTGGAGGGGGACGTTGCGGTGCGCGCCGCCCTTGCCGCGCAGCCGCAGCAGCCCGCCGCCGTCCTCTTCGCAGATCACATCGCCCACGCGCAGGGCCACGACTTCGCCGGTGCGGGCGCCGGCCCCGGCGAAGAGGGCCAGCAGCGCACGGTCCAGCCGCACCCATTGGGCGCGGGCGCCCTGCCAGGGGGTGGAGGCGGCCTGCACGATCGCGGCCAGCTGGGCGTCGGTGAGCGCCACCGGCAGGCGTCGCGGCAGGCGGGGGGTTTCCAGGTCGGTGGTGGGGTCGGCGGTCAGGTGGCCGGTGCGCACCAGCCAGGCGCACCAGCCGCGCAGGGCCGAGATGCGGCGGCTGCGGGTGGCGGCGGTCTTGCCTTCGCGGTAAAAGGACGCGGCGGCCGCGGTGAGCGCTTCGGCGGTCAGGTGGCCGGTGTGCAGGGCCTCCAGCGGCCGGGTCTGGTCGGGGGTGTCGATGGCGTGGTGGTCGGCCAGGGCGCGTCCCCAGGCGTTGAGGTCGGCGCGGTAGGCGGCTTCGGTGTTGTCGGACATGCCGCGGCCGGAGGCGCGTTTGTGGTCCAGCCAGCGTTCGGCCAGGTCCTGCAGGGTCGGTCCGTCCACGCTCCCCCCTCCTTATCCGGGATAATACATATTATCCTGGATTCAGGTTCCGCTTCCCCGCAGGGGCGCCGCGCCCCCGGCGGGGTCATCCTTTCGCGGCGGCCTCTCCCCGCACGAGGTGATGGCCGCCTGTGGCCGGTGGACGCGCGGTGTTCGGGAAGCGTCTGAAGGGCTTCCAGGCCGGCCGGTGCAGGCGGCGCCGCCCGGGCGGTCTTGCGTCTTGGCGATGAGGCGGGCACGGCCTCAGCGGGCGGAGATCAAGCGCCTCCCAAGGCCGGGGGCGCCATGGTTTGCTTCCTGAAAGCCGCCCCGGCCGGCCACTCTCCCCTGCGCCGGGCCGTCCGGACGTCGAAGGGCGGCCAGGATGCCGGCCCGGCCGGCCTCTCCCCCGCCGTCGCGGCGGCGGTATCCCGCGGCGGCGGGTGCGGGTGGCGTTCCCTCGGTGCGCCGGTGGCCGAAGGATCGCTCAGCGTGACGACGGGCATGTGCCCGGACCCGCCGCCGCGCGGTGGCCGGAATGGGCGGCGCCCTGGCGGGATTTGCCGTAGCGTGGCTGTGGCCGCCGGCGGGTGCGCCCGCCTTCGCATGCCCGCGGCATCCATCTCATCGCTTTCCGTCATCGCGGTGGTGGGCGGGTTCTTGGGCCGCCGGCGTCCGGGCAGGGATGTGATCATGCCCTCTTCGGGTGAATGGCATGTGAACTTCGTGTATCTGGTGAACGATCTACAGCCGTACATAGCCTTCACGCGGGGCGTGAGGGGCAGGGTCCAAGGTTTGAGGAGAGCATGCAGGCGCCGGAGTTCAGCGCGGAGTGGTATCGCAGCATCACCGAGTTCGCGTACGGTACGCCCTCGTGGCTGCACACGGTCGCCGAGGTCGGCACCGACGCGGGGCTGCTGCTGTTTGCGGCGCTGTTTGTGGCCTGCTGGTGGCGGGCGCGCAGCCGGCCGGAGCGGGCGATGGCGCTGGCGTTGCTGGCGCCGGTGGTGACGGTGGCCGCCTACCTGGTCAGTGAGGTGTCCAAGAGCCTGATCGAGCAGGAGCGGCCGTGCCGGGCGGTGGCGGGGGCGATGAACATCGCCGAGTGCCCGGCGGTGGGCGACTGGTCCTTCCCCAGCAACCATTCGACGATCGCGGCGGCCTCGGCGATGGCGATCGTGGTGGCCTGGCGGGCGATGGCGCCGCTGGTGCTGCCGCTGGCGGCGGTGATGGCGTTCTCGCGGGTGTTCGTGGGGGTGCACTACCCGCACGATGTGATGGCCGGGTTCCTGCTCGGTTCGGTGGTGGCGGCCGCTTTGGCGCTGGCGTTGGCGCCGCTGGTGGCGGCGCTGGTGGTGCGTTTGCGGGAGCTGCCGGTGACCGGCCCGTTTTTGGGGGGCCCTGCCGGTGCGGCGGCGCCGGGGCCGGAGAGGGCCGCAGTGGGCGTCGGACGTGAGGGCAGGGGCGTGTAAGGCCGGCGCCGTGGCGTTGTAGCTGCGGGCTATGGCAGGCGGCGGCTCGTCTTTCGGGGCGGGCCGCCGCTTGTGTGTCAGCAGGGTCGGCGGGGTCTGCGCCGTTTGGTTTCGTCGGTGCGTTCAGATGCAGTGTCTGCAGGCGGTGTCGATGCCGGGGGGCGGTGCTTGGGCGAGGTGGTCTCGGCGGCCGGTGTGCTGCCGCCGTAGCGGGATCGCGCCGCTGGTCGATTCACCGCTGTCCGCATCGTGAGGAGGGTCCATCCCGGTTTATCCGCTGAGTTTTCGCCTGCGAACCGGTGAAGGGGTGTGCCCGAGGCTGCCTCTCCCCCGCCGGCCGCATGGGGAGCGGGCCAGGTGGGGCGCCGGCGGTTGTGGCCCGTGGGGTGGCGTGGGCCGGGTTGTTCGCCGGCCACGGTGGTGGCCGCGGGCGTAGGGTGCGCCGAGAGGGTCGGTACCGCACCGCCCGGCTTCTCTCCTCTTCATGCGGCTTATGCCGGGGTGGTGTATTTCAGCGGGATTCCGCTGCCAGGCGTGCGCCCAGTCCAACGAGCAGCGCCCCACAGGCCTGTTCCAGCCGCCGCTGAACCTGCGGCCGGGTCACCAGCGGGCGCAGCGTCCCCACCAGCCACACCATCCCGAGATACCAGATCACATCGATCGCCACCCACAGCAGCGCCAAGGCCGGCAGCATCGCCGGCACCGGCGCCCCCGGGGGGATGAACTGCGGCAGGAAGGACACCACGAACACCCCGGCCTTGGGGTTGGCCGCCGCGGTCACCACTCCGGTGCGGAAGCTGCGCCACAACCGGCGTTGCGACGTGGCGGCCGGAAGACGGTCACCGCCGGGGGCGGGCGGGCGGCGGGCCCGCCAGAGGGTCTGCGCGCCCAGCCACACCAGCACCGCCGCCCCGGTGACGCGCAGAACGTCGTAGGCCAGTTCGGACACCGCCAGCAGCGCCGACAGGCCCGCGGCCGCGACCAGGGCCCATCCCAGCATTCCGGCCTCGTTGCCGGCCAGGGCCGCAATGCCCGCCGCCCGTCCCCCCAGCGCCGACTCCCGCATGATCACCACGGTGCTGGGGCCGGGGGCCATCGACACCAGCAGCGCCGCGCCGCAGAAGGCGACCAAAGCCTCCACCATTGCCCCATCGTCACCGGCAGGGACGGGCCGGGGCAATCCCCCCTGCCGTCTACAGGTCCCCGCCGATGCCGCCCGGGCCGCCGGTGCCGCCCGGCTCCCCCGGCGAGGGCGAGGTCGGGGCCGGTGAGGTGGGCGAGGGGGATGAGGGCGTCGGGGAGGGAGAGGGTGTCTGGGAGGAAGGCATGGTGTCCGCAGGCGGGTCCGGGGGCGGGGCGGTCACCTGCGGGCGGCAGGCGAACAGCATGAGCATCAGCAGCGTCAGCAAGGCCAGCAGCACCGCCAGTGCCAGCACGGCCGCCGCCAGCCGCCGCGGCCCCGACGGCGCGGGCGCCCGGGGGGCGGGCGGGGCCGCCTGGGCGGCGGCGGGGCCTCCCCTGCCGGCCCAATACGGCACGAACCCCGGCCCGCGGCGCCGCCTGCCCGTCAGCGCCACCGGTTCCAAGAACCGTTCGGCCCCGGCCGGGCGGGGGCCGCCGGATGCGCCCGGCTCATAGCGCACCGCCACCCACGGGGTGGGGCCTTCCGGCTGGGCCGCCACGATGGGCGCTCCCCCATCGGCGTCCGGGCCGCCGGGGACCGCGGCCAGGATCGCCGCCTTGAACCGGTCGCGTGCGGCCGCATCATCGGCCGCGCCCTGGCGCAGCACCGCCACGGTGGCCTGCCGGCCCTGGTCGTCTTCGCCCAGGAACACGATCCCGGCAGGGGTCTCCAGCAGCCGCGCCGACAGGCGGAACGGCCCCAGCTGCGCTGGATCATCGGACGGCAGCGGCCTTGACATACCCGTCACACTAAAGCACCCGTGACGGTTTCCTCCGTCGTGCGGCGCGCAGCGGGTAGAAGAGATCACATACAGTCGACCAAGGAAGCCGGCCGGGCGCACCGGCCCGACGACGACGCACTTTGAGGTCCAAGCCCTATGACCGTGGCCGCTCATGACATCGACCAGGCAGCAGCGCTGCTGCAACGCACCGTCGCTGAGATCAAGAAGGTGATCGTCGGTCAAGAGCACATGGTCGAACGCATGGTGGTGGCGTTGCTGGCCAAGGGCCACTGCCTGCTGGAGGGGGTTCCCGGTGTCGCCAAGACACTGGCGGTGGGCACGCTGGCCCAGGTGGTGGGGGGGACGTTCGCCCGCCTGCAGTTCACTCCCGACCTGGTGCCCTCCGACATCGTCGGCACCCGCATCTACCACCCCTCCACCGAGCAGTTCGATGTGGAGCTGGGCCCGGTCTTTGTCAATTTCGTGCTGGCCGATGAGATCAACCGGGCCCCGGCCAAGGTGCAGTCGGCGCTGCTGGAGGTCATGGCCGAGCGGCAGGTGTCGCTGGCCGGGCGGACCTTTCCGCTGCCCAAGCCGTTTTTGGTGATCGCCACGCAGAACCCGATCGAGTCCGAAGGGGTCTATCCGCTGCCGGAGGCGCAGCGGGACCGGTTCTTGATGAAGGTCAACGTCTCGTATCCGGCGGCGCACGAGGAGATGCAGATCCTGCAGCGCATGAGCGTGGAGCCGCCGCAGGCCGAGCAGGTCCTGGACCCGCAACGGCTGATCGCCCTGCAGCAGACCGCCGCGCAGGTGTCGGTGCATGAGCTGGTCGCCGACTACATCGTGCGTCTGGTCATGGCCACCCGGGAACCGGCCCACTACCACCTGCCGGATCTGCGGCAGGTCATCGACATCGGGGCCAGCCCGCGGGCCACGCTGGGGCTGGTGGCCGCCGCGCGGGCCCTGGCGTTGCTGCACGGCCGTGACTTCGTGCTGCCCGATGACGTGCGCGCCGTCGCCCCCGATGTGATGGCCCACCGGATCGTGCTGACCTTCGATGCGCTGGCCGACGGAGTGGATCCCGGCGAGGTCATCGATCAGATCCTGGCCGCCGTCCCCCCGCCCCGGGTGGTGTGGAACCACGACCACACCGTCCCGGCGTGACGCCCAGCCGTCATGCACACGTCACGCACCTCACGCGGCGCCCTGGCCCGCCTGGCGCCGGAGCGGACGCTGCGGCGGCTGGAGCTTGCGGTCACGCGGCGGCTGGACGGGCTGCTGCACGGCGAGCATGTGGGGTTGCTGCCCGGGCCGGGCACCGAGCTGGCCGAGGCCCGGCTGTATCAGCCCGGCGAAGACGATGTGCGGCACATGGACTGGGCGGTGACCGCCCGCACCACCGCCCCGCATGTGCGTGACCTCATCGCCGACCATGAGCTGGAGACGTGGGCGCTGGTGGATGTGACCGCCAGCATGGACTACGGCACGGCCGCCCTGCCCAAACGGGATCTGGCGGTGGCCGCGCTGGCCGCCGTGGGGTTTTTGACCTCCCGGCTGGGGGACCGCACCGGCGCCTACCTGATGCGCGGGGACGGGTTGCGGCGCTGGCCGGCCCGCACCGGCAAGGCCGCCATCTACGCCCTGCTCGCTGACATCCTCACCGCCCCGCCCCAGCAGGCCTCAGGGCGGCCGTCGCTGGCCGAGGGCATCGCCGCCCTGGCGCGTTCCCAGACCCGCCGGGGGCTGCGCGTCATCATCACCGACTTCCTCGATCAGCCGGCCGACCCGCAGGGCCGGCCGGACTGGGAGCGGCCCTTGCGGCGCCTGGCCGCCCGTCACCAGGTGCTGGCCGTGGAGATCATCGATCCTCGTGAGCTGAGCCTGCCGGAGGTGGGGATGGTGAACGTGGCCGACCCGGAAACCGGCGCGACCTATGAGGTCTCCCTCAACCGCAAGGTCACCGACGCCTACGCCCGCGCCGCGGCCGCGCACCGCCGGGCCGTGGCGGCGGCGCTGCGCCGGGCCGGCGCCGGGCACCTGCAGTTGCGCACCGACCGTGACTGGATCACCGACATCGCTCGTTTCGCCCTGCGGCAGCGCCGCGTCGCCGGACGCGGCCACCGCACCCTCAGGGGGGCACGCCCATGACTTTTCTGTCTCCTGGCCGGCTGTGGGTTTTGGCGGTCGTTCCGCTGCTGGTGGCGGTGTATGTGCTGGTGCAGCGGCGGCGGCGCCGTTATGTGGTCCGCTTCACCAATGCGGCGCTGCTGCACCAGGTCGCGCCCCGCCGCCCGGGGTGGCGGCGGCATGTGGCGGCCGGGTTGTTCTTGGCCATGGTGACGGTGATGTGCCTGGCCTTTGCGCGTCCGGCCACGCCGGTGAAGGTGCCGCGGGAACGCGCCACGGTGATGGTCGCCATCGATGTGTCGCTGTCGATGATGGCCAAGGACGTGGCGCCCAACCGGTTCGAGGCCGCCAAGGCCGCCGCCAAGAAGTTCATCCAGGACCTGCCGGCCCGCTTCAACGTCGGGGTGGTCGCCTTCGCCGGCAGCGCCAACGTCGTGGCCACCCCCAGCGGGGACAGGGCCGCGGCCATCTCCAGCATCGACACCCTCACCCTGGCCAAGCGCACCGCCATCGGGGAGGCGGTCTTCACCAGCCTGCAGGCCATCCGGTCCTTTGACGCCCAGGCCGGCCAAGATCCCCCGCCGGCTCACATCGTGCTGCTGTCGGATGGGGACAACACCACCGGCCGGTCGGTTCCCGAGGCCATCGACGCCGCGCGCGCCGCCGACGTCCCGGTGTCGACCATCGCGTTCGGCACCCCGTATGGGACGGTGGAGATCGACGGGGAGACCACTCCGGTGGAGGTCAACAAGGTCACCTTGGCGGGGCTGGCGCAGGGCACCAACGGCAAGGCCTATGAGGCGGCCGACAACGATCAGCTGTCGCAGGTGTATGCCAACATCGGCACCTCGCTGGGGTGGCGGATCGAGCACCAGGACGTGGCCGCCCGTTTCACGGGGATCGCGTTGCTGCTGGCCCTGGCCGCCGCGGGGGCGTCCTTGGCGTGGTTTTCCCGCCTGCCGTAAAAACCGCAAGAGCCCACCCGGCCCAGGGCAGGACGCCGGCGTCCTTCATGATCGACGGTGGCGCATCGCGGGCCGGAACGCTGATAGCGTCACCCCCCGTGGGGGAACACTACTTCACCGAACGGCCGGAGGCCGCCGGGCGCCGCCGCACCGTCCACCTCGTCCTGCCGGATGTGCACCTGCGGCTGACCACCGACCGTGGCGTGTTCTCCCCCGACCGCATCGACCCGGGCACCCGCATCCTGCTGGAGACCGTGCCCGCACCCCCCGCCGAAGGCGACCTGCTCGATGTGGGCTGCGGGTACGGGCCCATCGCCTTGGCCATGGCGCTGCGCTCCCCCCGGGCGAAGGTGTACGGCGTGGACGTCAACGAGCGGGCGCTGCAGCTGGCGCGTCTCAACGCCCGCACCGCCGGGATCGGCAACGCCAGTTTTCACCGGCCCGAGCAGATCGACCCGGCGATGCGGTTCGCCGCATTGTGGTCCAACCCGCCCATCCGCATCGGCAAGGCCGCCTTGCACGAGCTGCTGACCACCTGGCTGGCGCGGCTGCTCCCCGGCGCCACCGCCTACCTGGTCGTGCACAAACACCTGGGTTCTGACAGCCTGCACCGCTGGCTGCAGCGGCAAGGCTGGCCCACCGAACGCATCGCCTCCCGCTCGGCCTACCGCGTCCTGGCCGTCACCGCCCACCCCGATGCGCCGGCCGCGCCGTCCCGCCAGGAGAGACCATGACCCGCACTGAACAACGCCGGCAGCTGCGTCCCACCGACGTCAAACGCCTCAACCGCGCCTGGCGGCGCCGCACCCACGGCCGCCTGGGACTGATCGTCGAGTCGGTCACCCAGCCGTTCAACGTCGGTTCCATCGTGCGCACCTGCGCGGTCTTCGGAGTCGAACACCTGTGGCTGGCCGGCAACACCACACCCCCCACCCACCGCAACGCCGGGAAAACCGCCCTGGGCACCGAACGGCTCGTGCCCTGGTCCCAGGCCGGCACCCCCCAGCAGGCCGTCCGGGAAGCCCACGACCAAGGGCTGCGCGTCATCGCACTGGAGCTGGCCGGCGGGGCGATCCCGCTGCACCGGGCGCCGTTGGAGGGCGATGTGTGCCTGGCCGTCGGCGGTGAAGACCACGGCTGCTCCCCCGCCCTGCTGGAGGCCGCCGACGCCGTCGCCTACATCCCCCAAATCGGCCGGGTCGGCTCCCTCAACGTCGCCGTCGCCACGGCCATCGCCCTGGCCGAGGCCCGCCGCCGGGAATGGGCCGCCCTCGGCGAAGACCTCCCCTAAGACGGGCGTGCCCGGCTGCGCCACGGCCGCACGGCAGGCCATACTCGCTGAGATGCAGGCCGGCTACACCTTCCTCGACCATCCCGGGCCGATCCCGTTCGCCCACCGCGGCGGCGCCCGCCACGGCCTGGAAAACTCCATGCCCGCCTTCCAGTACGCCGTCGACCTGGGCTACCGCTACCTGGAGACCGACGTGCACGCCACCGCCGACGGTGTCCTGGTGGCCTTTCACGACCGGACCTTGGACCGGGTCACCGACCGGCGCGGCGCCATCGCCCGCATGACCTACGCCCAGGTCTCCCGCGCCCGCATCGCCGGAGTCGAACCCATCCCGCTGCTGGAGGACATCCTGGGCAGCTGGCCGCACGTGCGGGTCAACATCGACATCAAAGACGCCCCCGCCATCGACCCCCTGGCCCGCGTGCTGCACCGCACCCGCGCCTGGCACCGGGTGTGCATCACCTCTTTCTCCTCCCGGCGCCTGGCGGCGCTGCGGGCGCGGCTGCCGTTGTACACCGACCAGAAGGTGTGCACCGCGTTGGGGCCGCGGGGGGTGATGGCGCTGCGGGCCCGCTCGGCCGGGGGGCCGGCCGCCAAACTCGTCCGCCTGGCCGCCACCGGGGTCGCCTGCGCCCAGGTCCCCTACGGGCTGGGGCCGTTGCCTTTTGTCACCGCTTCTTTCATCGAGCAGGCCCACCGGCTGGGGTTGAAGGTGCACGCCTGGACCGTCAACCGCCGCGAGGAGATGGAACGGCTGCTGGATCTGGGCGTCGACGGCATCATGACCGACGACCTGATCACCTTGCGGGAGGTGCTGATGGCCCGAGGGCTGTGGACCCCCGCTGAGGCGTTCCGCTGAACCACGCCGCGGCTCACCAGCCCAGCCACCACAGATCCTCCGGGTAGGGGGCCAGGTAGGTCTGCGTCCCGATGTACTCATCCCCGTCGCGTTCCGCCTGGTGGCGGATCAGCGTGGCGGGCACGTCGAAAGGCACCAGCCCCACCCGGTAGGAGTCGATGGCCGCGGCCAGCACTCGCCGCCGGTGGACGTCGGTGGTGAGCATCCCCAGGCAGTGTTGCAGCGCATTGACATGCCTGCCGACGTCGGCCCGGACCGCCAGCGCCTCCTGGAACAGGCGGGTGTAGGCGGCGGTGGTCTCTTGGCGTGGCCGTCGGCTCGCCTGCGCCACGATACGGCCGGCCTGCCGGTAGCGGAGCGGGTCGTGGGCCAGCAGCTGCATCTTGTGGCCGGCGTGGAAGGCCACCAGTTCGCCGGTGCGCCAGTCGGGGCGTCCCAGCAGCTCACGCAGCCGGGCGTGGGCGAAGGCCCGTTCGGCGAAGTCCATGCCCGCCAGCGGGTCCTGCAGGTGCGCCTCATCGATCACCGGCGCCAGATGCCACACGCCCGCGACACAGACCGGCAGGCTGCGCACATCCATCCCGGCCGGGCACACATAGCCGTCGGCGTCCTCGGCAAGGAGCGGAGGCGGCGGGGAGCGGCCGTTGCGCAGTGCCCGCAGGGCCTCCTCCAGGGTCTGCTGTGTCCGCAGGTCCAGCCACACCCATTGGGCGTGGCGGCCGGGCGGACGGCCATCGGCCGGCACCGCGATACGGGGCCGGCTCATGGCCGCTCCCGCCGCAGAAACGCAAGGGGGGTGAAGTCTGTAATTTCCGTCATAACACACTCTTGCCCAGCAGATTCCCCCCTAAAGTCACCCGCGCCCCCTGGGCAGGGCACGGCTTGGGCAAAGCGCACGCCCAGGTCAAGAATCGGTGTAGCGGGGGGTGCGCCGCTCCAGGAAAGAGGTGATCTGCTCGGTGTGGTCGCGGGTGTAGGAGGTCAGCACCTGGGTGCGGTTCTCCAGGTCGATACCGGCCTGCAAACTGGCGACCTCCAGCTGGCTCCAGGCCACCTCCTTGGTCATCCACACCCCCATCGGGCTGTTGGCGCAGATCAGCTCGGCGGTCTCCAACGCCGCCCGCACCACCTGGCCGTCATCGACGACCCGGTTGACCAAACCGATGCGCTCGGCCTCCTCAGCCTCCACGAACCGCCCGGTCAGCAGCAGCTCATGGGAGCGGCCGGCGCCGATCAGCCGCGGCAGCAGCCAGCTGACGCCGATGTCGCAGCCGGAAAGCCCGATGCGCACGAAAGCGGCGTTGAACTTGGCCGAGGCGGCGGCGATGCGGACATCACAAGCCAGCGCCAAGGCGAAACCACCGCCGGCGGCCGGGCCGTTGACGGCGGCGATGACCGGCTGACGCAGATTGCGCAGCTTGGGCACGAGCGCGGCGATGGCCTGCTGGACGTGCAGGCCCGCCTGCGGGCTGCGCCGCCGGGCCTCCTGCTGCGGGGAGGCGGGAGCAGTGGCCTCGCGGACGGGCGGATCGTGCAGGTCCAGCCCGGCGCAAAAAGCACGACCGGCGCCGGTGATGATGAGGACCCGGCATTCGTCGTCCACGGCGACCTCATCGAGCGCGGCGTGCAGGTCTTTGATCAGCTCGCCGGACATCGCGTTGAGCCGGTGCGGGCGGTCCAAGGTCAGCAGCCGCACACCGGGGGCGGGCCGCTCCATCCGCACCGTCTTCCCCGAAGCGGGGGTGTCGCGCAGGTAGGCGTCGCTGTCGGTCAGCATGGGCGTTCCTTCGTCAACACTTCAGGTCCGTGCTCTTTTCCGCCCAGACGGCCGGCGCCGGCCCGGGCATCGCCGAGGGCCACCGATCAATGAGGGACCAGGCCGCCATCGGCCAGCAGGACCTGCCCGGTGACGAAACTGGCGGCATCGGAGGCCAAAAACAGCGCCGGGCCGACCATCTCATCAGGGTGCGCCATGCGCTTTTGCAGCGAGGCCTGCTCCATCAGCCGCTGAAACTCCGGCGGGTTCTTGCGGACCATGGTGGTGTCGACGGTCCCGGGGGCCAGCGCGTTGACCCGGATGCCCCGCGGGGCGAACTCAGCGGCCATGGAACGGGTGTAGGACACCATGGCGGCCTTGGCCGCCGCATACATCGACACGTTCGGGGAGAACATGAACGCCCCCGCCGAGACCACGTTGATGATCGCGGCATGCGGGCTCGCGGTCAGGTGCTCCAGCGCCCGCTGCACCAAAAAGACCGGGCCGCGGACGTTGACGTCCTGGGACTTGGCGAACGCCTCGGGAGTGAAGGAGCCCAGCGGCAGCGCCAGCGGGTTGGCCGCGTTGTTGACCAGGATGTCGATCCCGCCGAAGGTGTCGACGGTACGGCTCACCAGCGCATCCAGCGCATCCAGGTCACCCATGTGCGTGGGCACTCCCAAGGCCGCACCCCCCATGGCCTTCAGGTGCGCCTCGGTCTCGGCGCAGGCCTCGGCCTTGCGGCTGGCCACGACCACGCTCGCACCGGCGGCGACGAACCCCTCGGCGATCGCCCGTCCGATGCCCCGGGTGCCACCGGTGATGATCGCGACCCGGCCGGTCAAGTCGAACAAGGACCGCAGCTTCTCAGCGTCCACAGTCTTCCCCCCTGATCGTCCCGGATGCCGCCACGTTCTGAGACACTGTCCCAATTGCGACATAGTGTCAAGATATGGATGCGATCGACGCCGGAGGAGACTCCCTGCGGGAGCGCAAGAAGCAGCACACCTACCTGGCGGCGGCCAAGGCCGCGGTCAAGCTCGTCTCCGAACGCGGCATACGCGCCGTGCGCGTGGACGACATCTGCGAACGCGCCGGCATCAGCCGCTCAACGTTCTTCCGCTACTTCGACTCCAAGGAAAGCTGCCTCATCGCCGGCCTGCACCACGGCCGCCTGAAAGCCGTGCTGGCCGCCCTGCAGGCGCGCCCGGCCGCAGAAGACGCCTTCACCGCACTGTGCAACGCCTTCCTCGACATCACCGCCGACTGGCGCGACCACCGCCAGATGGCCCGGCTGGAGATGCGCATCCGCGCCGAGAACCCGGCCGTGCGGGCCCACTCCGACGCCGAGTACATCGCCTGGGAGGAGGCGCTGGCCCGGGCCCTGGAGCCGCGCTGCGCGAAGGCCGCCGGCGAGGCCGCAGGTCAGGTCGCCGACTCGGTGCGTCTCCTGGGGCCGCGCCTGGTCGCCGGGATCGTCTTGTGCGCGGTGCGTCTGGCCACCGAGCAGTGGGTGCGTCAAGGCGCCGCCTGCTCGCCGGCGGAGATGTACGCCCAGGCCTTCGGTGCGGTCCGCACGGTCATCGCGGCCGGGTCTTAGGCGGATGCCGCGCCGGTGAGGCAAGGCTCCGCCTGCGGTGGGGCGGGTGAACGGTGAAGCGGCTCTGGCCGCTGCTGTGGGCCGAGTTCGCCGGCTGATCGGTGGTCGGCTCGGAGGTGGTTGGTGTGTTTTGGTGTGGTTGTTGTGGTGGTTTTGGGGTTTGCTGTTGGTGGGGTGGCTGGGTAGTGACCCAACCGCGCACCTTTACAGCGTAGATCAGTAAGTTGGGGCGGGTGCTGAAGTTCGCCCGCTTCAGGCCCCGGTGCGCCCGCCCGGTATCCGCACGCCACCCCCCATGTGTCGGCGGCTTCACCGCTGCGACAGGCCCGGCGGACTAAAGAGCAGGCCGCTCCCCTTCCCCGCCGCCTGCGCATCCGGGCGCGGAACGGACAGCCCGGCCGCTCCCCGATCGACACGGCTCTCCTCCGGCCCCGGTTCCCGGTGCAGGACGCAGGGAGCCTAGGCGGCGGCCGGGAGCGTGACGCGCCCCGAACCGGCAGAAGCGGCGCATTGAGAAAATCCCGCCTTCCTCGCACCGGCGCACCGGCCTTTCCGAACCAACCCGGCGCATTCTCCATCACATTGAAGCAAAAGACACGGCGATAAAAGCCCGGGAGGAAGAAACCGAGCCGCCGTGCCGCCTTGGGAGGAATCATGCGAGCCAGGAAAACGACCATGCTCGCTCTCACCGCCGGTGCCCTGACGGCCGGGCTGGCGGCCGGTGTCGCCGCTCCCGCCACGGCCACCACGTCCGTGCTCGTCAAGCCCGGCAAGGCCCGGCCCGGCCAGAACGTCACCCTGCAGGTTCCCGAGTGCGAAACCGACGGCTTCGCCACCTCCGACGCCTTCGCCGGCAGCGCCGCGCTGGACGGGGCCGAGGAGGTCGAGGGCCGCGCCGGCCTGGCCACCATCGGCGCGCACACCCCGCCGGGCACCTACCAGATCCTGGCGCACTGCGGCGACGTCAACGCCGTCGGCCAGATCGTGGTGCTGCCCGGCACGGCCCCCTCTCCCCGCCCCACCCCGCACGGCGCGGCCGACACCGGCTTCGGCGGCGGTGCGGGCGGCGTCAACGTGGTCCTGCTGGGTGCCGGAGGCGTCCTGCTGGCGGGCGCGGCCGGCGCCGCCGTCGCAAGGAGCCGACGCCGCGATGACGTCACGGCATGAAAGCACGCCCATCCGGCGGAGGCTGCAAGACGCCCCGGTCCTCATGGCGGCACTGCTCGGCCTGGTGATGATCGCCCTGGCAGTGGGCGGACCGGCCGGGCCGCCGCAGCCGCCGGCGTGGGCGGCCGCCGCCCGCGCAGCCGACCACAGCGGCCCCCTCCTGCCCCGCTCCGCTCCCCTGCGGGTGCGCATCCCGGCCATCGGGGTGCAGGCCCCACTGGCTCACCTGGGGCTGAATCCCGACGCCTCGCTCCAGGTCCCCCCGGCCGGCCGGCCCGACCTGGCCGGCTGGTACCGGGGCGGGCCCGCCCCCGGGGAACGCGGCCCCGCCGTGATCGTGGGCCATGTGGACTCCCCGCGCGGGCCTGCGGTCTTCTACGACCTGGGCCGGCTGCGGCCCCACGACCGCATCGAGGTCGACCGGGCCGACGGCCGGGTGGCCGTATTCACCGTCGAATCGATCGAACGGGTCCCCAAGGAGCGTTTCCCGACCGAGCGGGTCTACGGTCCCCTCGACCACGCCGGGCTGAGACTGATCACCTGCGGTGGCCGTTTCGACCGGGCCCGGCGCGGTTACCGAGACAACGTCATCGTCTACGCCCACCAGACCGCGGTTCGCTGAAAAACCCCTGCGGCCGCGGTCACGGCGTGCCCTCCCTCGCGGCGCCGTGGAAAAAGACAGGCCGAGGCCGTGGGATGAACAACGGCCCGCGCAAACACCCTGGAGATCGAAGCGGGCATTACGAACCGACCTACGGGCGCGTCCGGAACTTGCTATTTGCTTAACTCTTATTGCTTTCCATCTCAACTGATCGAATTTACGCTGGCGCCGTCCCACGGTCACCCCCGCCGTTGGAGGCCGCCTTGCGAAGGAGACCCCTGCCCGCCCTGCTCGGCCTGTGCGTCCTGCTGCTGAGCGCGTTCGCCGCCACCGGCGCCTCGGCCCGAACGGCCGCGCCCCACGACACCCGCGCCTACGACGTCACCGGGGTGCGGAACGCCGCCGACCGCACCCGGATCGCCCGCACCGGCGCGGCGATCGACGAGGTGCACGGACGGCACCTGGTCATCACCGCCACCGAACGGGAGGCGGCGAAGGTGCGGCGGCTCGGCTTCACCGTCACCCGCCTGCCCCAGGAGACGGCCCCCGACCGGGTCACCGCCCTGGACTTCCCGCCCGCCGACTCCGGCTACCACAACTTCGCCGAGCTGACCGCGCTGGTGGACCAGGTGGCCGCCGACCACCCGGCCATCGTCCGCAAGTACGTGATCGGCCGGTCCTACCAGGGCCGCGCCATCATGGCCGTCAAGATCAGCGACAACGCCGGCGTGGACGAGGCCGAACCGGAGGTCTTGTTCACCCACCACCAGCACGCCCGCGAGCACCTGACCGTGGAGATGGCGGTCTACCTGCTCAAGGAACTGACCGAGGGCTACGGCGGCGACCCGCGCATCACCGGCCTGGTCAACAGCCGGGAGATCTGGATCCTGCCGGACCTCAACCCCGACGGCGGCGAATACGACATCGCCACCGGCTCCTACCGGTCCTGGCGCAAGAACCGCCAGCCCACCCCCGGCTCCAGCGCCGTGGGCACGGACCTCAACCGCAACTGGGCCTACCGGTGGGGCTGCTGCGGCGGGTCCTCCGCCGGCCCCTCCAGCGCCACCTACCGCGGCCCGTCGGCCGAGTCCGCCCCCGAGGTGCGCGCGGTGGCCGACTTCGTGCGCAGCCGGGTGATCGGCGGACGCCAGCAGATCAAAGCGGCCATCGACTTCCACACCTACAGCGAACTGATCCTGTGGCCGTACGGGTACACCTACGCCGACACCGCGCCCGGCCTGACCCAAGACGACCGCAACGCGCTGGCCGCCCTCGGCCAGAGCATGGCCGCCACCAACGGCTACACCCCCCAGCAGGCCAGCGACCTGTACATCACCGACGGGTCGATCAACGACTGGCTGTGGGGCAACTACAAGATCTTCAGCTACACCTTCGAGATGTACCCGCGTTCCGCCGGCCCGGGCTTCTACCCGCCGGTTGAGGTCATCGCACGGGAGACCTCCCGCAACCGTGAGGCGGTGCTGCGGCTGCTGGAGTACGCCGACTGCGTCTACCGCCTCATCGGCAAGCCCACGCTCTGCGCGGCCTGACGGCCCGCATGCCCCGGTCCGGCGCGGCCCGCGGGCCGCGCCGGACCGGCGTGCTTAGGGACGGGGACACGCCGTGGCCGGGCCGGCCGGCTCTTCGGAAGCCGGCCCGGCCCGCACCGCGGCGGCCTGAACGCGCCGTGAGCGGGCATGCCGCCCAAGAGACTCGTCCGGTGCACCGTTCCCGCAGGTCGCATGCGGGAGGCGGCGCCGCCGGGGGCGGCGTGCGGCCCGCGGCGTCACGGCCGTGAAGACCGTCCGCGCTCCCGTCCCGGTGAGCAGGCCCGGTTCACGCCAGTTGATCTGGGCCGTTTGCCCGCAGGCAACCGCCGCGGCGTGGCAGCCTCATGGGTGTGACGTCCAACAACGGAACGACCGCCCAGACGGTGATGGGCAGGCCCCGGGTGACCTCGCGGGCCACGCTGGAGGCACGGGCCTTTGAGCTGTTCGCCCGCAAGGGGTTCGAGGAGACCACGGTCGATGACATCGCGGCGGCGGCCGGCATCGGGCGGCGGACGTTCTTTCGGTACTGCGCCTCCAAAAACGACCTGGTGTGGGGGGATTTCGAAGGGCACCTGCTGAAGCTGCGCCGGCTGCTGGAGGAGGCCGACCCGGCGCTGCCGACGATGGAGGTGCTGCGCCGGGCCGTGGTGGAGTTCAACCGGTTCGACCCGCGGGATGTGCCCTGGCACCGGCAGCGCATGGAGCTCATCTTGAAGGTGCCGACGCTGCAGGCCGATGCGACGTTGCGGTACGCCTCCTGGCGGGCGGTGATCGCCGAGTTCGTGGCCTCCCGCACCGGGCTGCCGCCGTCGGCGATGACGCCCCGCCTGGCCGGTCACGTGCTGCTGGCGGCCGCGGTGGCCGCCTATGAGCACTGGCTGTCGGGGGACGGGGACGCCGAGCTGGCCGAGCTGCTGGACAAGGCGATCCGGCGGGTGAGCGCCGGGCTGTCGGCGGCGCTGCAGGCCCCCGGCGGCTAGGCGGGCTGCTCGTCGATGGCGCCCGCGATGAGCTCACCGATCAGCACGGCCGTGGCGGCGGGGCCGCGCAGCGGCGCGGTCGGCAGGATCGAGGTGTCGGCGACGCGCAGCCCGTGCACCCCGATGACCCGGCCGCAGGAGTCGACGGCGGCGGACGGGTCGCCGGCCGGGCCCATGGGCACGGTGCCGCAGGCGTGCTGGGCGGTGCCCAGGCGGGCGCGGATCCACGCATCCAGCAGGCGGTCGTCCGCCAAAGTCGCCGCATCCAGGTCCACCGGGCCGGCGCACACCCGGCCGAAGGCATCGGTGGCCAGCACGGCGGCGCTCGCCCGCACCGCCTGGCGCAGCCGGCGCCGGTCCTCGCCGGTGCGCAGGTAGCCGTAGTCGATGCGGGGAGGTGTGGCGGGGTCGGGGGAGACGGTGCGCAGCCGTCCGGTGGCGCGGGGGGTGTTGACCGCGACCAAAAAGGCCAGGGGCGCATCGGGGGGCGCCGGTCTCCCGCTGGTCAGGGCGGGGAGCGGGACCAGGGATTGCAGGATTTCCACATCGCCTTCGGTTCCGGCGTCGCCGGAGGGCAGGTGCAGGACGCCGCCGAGCCACGAGCCGCGGGGGGCGCCCAGGTGGCGGCGGGGATGCCACTGGACCGTCACCTGGGGGTGGTCGCTGAGCGTGCCGCCGACGGCCGGCAGGTCGCAGACCACGGGGATGCCGGCCCGCTCCAGCTCGGCCGCCGGTCCGATGCCCGACAGGTGCAGCAGGTGGGGTGAGCCGAAGGAGCCGGCGCACAGCACGACCTGCCCGGCCTCGATCAGGCCGTCTGCGGTGATCACCCCGATGGCGCGGCCGCGGCGGACGGCCACCGAGTGCACCGGGCTGTCGCCGCGGACGGTGAGGTTGGGCCGGTGCAGGGCGCCCAGCAGGCAGGCCAGGGCGGTGTTGATGCGCCGTCCGCCGCGGACGTTGCAGGGCACCGGGCCGAAGCCGGGGGGCAGGCAGGCGTTCTTGTCCGTCTCCTCGGGGTGGCCCAGTTCACCGGCGGCGGCCCGGAACGCGGCGGCGGCCGGGTGGTCCAGCCGGGTGCGGTGCACCGGGATGGGGCCGCGGTCGCCGTGCAGGGGGGTGGCGCCGTAGTCCAGGTCGTTTTCCAGGGCGCGCCACAGCGGCAGCACCCGCTCATGGCTCCAGCGGTCATCGCCGGCCCGTGCCGCCCAGCGGGTGAAGTCGGCGCGCCGGGCCCGGATGAAGTAGCCGCCGTTGACGGTGGTGGAGCCGCCGAGGATGCGGCCGCGGGGGGCGGCATAGGGCAGGCCGGGCGCCAGGCGGGCCGGGTAGCGGCGGACGGCCGGGTGCGCCGGTTGCGCGCCGGGCACCCGCCGGGCGTCCAGCAGTTCGTCGGGAAAGCCGGTGAGCGGGGCCGGTCCGGCCTCCAGCAGCAGCACCGTGCGGGAGGGGTCTTCGCTGAGCCGGGCCGCCAGGGCGGCTCCGCTGCCGCCGGCTCCGACCACCAGGACGTCGGGGCGGCTCACCGGGCGGCCACGGGAGGAAGCCACTTTTGACACTCGATGCATCTTCCTTTTGGCACTCGATGTCTTTAGTATCGCCTCTGCGGCCTGGACGTGTCCCAGGCCACGCTTCCCTGTGGTCCCCGACGTCACCAGGAGACGACCATGGACAACCTGCGCACCACCGACGGCGCCGCCGAGGAGCAGACCGCCCTGACCGAGGAGGCCGCCGTCGAATCGCTGATCGAAGAGGTCTCCATCGACGGCATGTGCGGCGTCTACTGACCCGGATGCCCGCCATCGACCTGGACCGCGCCTGGGACCTGCACCCGCAGGTCTCGGTGCGGCCCGAACCCTTCGGGGCGCTGCTGTACCACTTCGGGACCCGCAAACTGTCGTTCCTGAAAGACCGGCGGCTGCTTGCGGTCCTGCAGGCCCTGGCACAGGCGCCCACCGCCCGGGCCGCCTGCACGGCGGCCGGGGTGGACGCCGGCGACCTGCCCGCCTACCGCGCCGCGCTCGGCGCGCTGGCCGACTCGTCCATGCTCGTGGAGAGGACCCCATGACCATCACCCCGCCGCAGCAGCGGGCGGCGCCGGCGACCGCAACGCGCCTGGTCGACCTGTTCCAATACGGCCTCGACGCGCCGATCTGCCTGACCTGGGAGCTGACCTACGCCTGCAACCTGGCCTGCGCGCACTGCCTGTCCAGCTCCGGCCGGCGCGACCCGCGCGAGCTGAGCACCGCAGAATGCAAGGCCGTCATCGACGAGCTGGAGGCCCTGCAGGTCTTCTACGTCAACATCGGCGGCGGGGAACCCACCGTCCGCTCCGACTTTTGGGAACTGGTGGACTACGCCACCGCCCACCACGTGGGCGTGAAGTTCTCCACCAACGGAGTGCGCATCACCCCCCAGGTGGCCCGGCGCCTGGCCGCCAACGACTACGTCGATGTGCAGATCTCCCTGGACGGCGCCACCGCCGAGGTCAACGACGCGCTGCGCGGACCCGGCTCGTATGAGATGGCCATGCGCGCCATGCGCAACCTCGCCGACGCCGGGATGCGCAACTTCAAACTGTCGGTGGTGTGCACCCGGCACAACATCCCGCAGATCGACGCCTTCAAGCAGATCGCCGACACCTACGGCGCCCAGCTGCGGCTGACCCGGCTGCGCCCCTCCGGCCGCGGCGCCGACGTGTGGGACGAACTGCACCCCACCCCCGACCAGCAGCGGCAGCTGTACGAGTGGCTACTCGCCCACGGCGAGGAGGTGCTGACCGGGGACTCCTTCTTCCACCTGTCGGCCTACGGGCAGGCCCTTCCCGGGCTCAACCTGTGCGGCGCCGGGCGGGTGGTGTGCCTGATCGACCCGGTCGGCGACGTCTACGCCTGCCCGTTCGCCATCCACGAGGAGTTCCTGGCCGGCAACGTGCGCCAGCCGGGGGGCTTTGCCAAGGTGTGGCGGGAATCGCCGCTGTTCGCCCGGCTGCGCAAGCCGCAGCACGGCGGGGCCTGCGCCTCCTGCTCCTGCTACGACGCCTGCAAGGGCGGCTGCATGGCCGCCAAGTTCTTCACCGGGCTGCCGCTGGACGGCCCCGACCCCGAATGCGTCCACGGACACGGGGAGAAACTGCTCGCCCGGCGTCCCGGGGACCGCTCCGGCATCCCCCGGCCCTCGGTGGACCACTCCCGCCGCGGGCCGGTCCCGGTCAAGCTCACCCGCCGCCGCCCCGACCGGCCGCCGGTCAGCGCGTGCGATGAGAACCCGCTGGCAGGGCTGCGGCTTCCCTGACCCCACCATCCACCCCGGGTAGCGGGCGGCCCGCGTGCGGCCGCCCGCCGCCCTCGGCGAGGAGACACCCCATGCCCTTGAAAAACCCCTGGTTCGAGACCGTCGCCGAAGCCCAGCGCAGAGCCAAAAAACGCCTGCCGTACATGGTCTATGGCGCTTTGCTGGCCGGCTCTGAACGCGGCCGGACCGTCCAGGACAACACCGACGCCTTCGGGGAGCTGGGGTTCGCCCCCCGCGTCGTCGGCCACCACGCCCAGCGGGACCTGTCGACCACGGTGATGGGCGTGCCGACCTCCATGCCCGTGGTGATCTCCCCCACCGGCGTGCAGGCCGTCCACCCCGACGGGGAGGTGGCCGTGGCGCGGGCGGCGGCCAACCGGGGCGTCATCATGGGGCTCAGCTCGTTCGCCAGCAAACCCATCGAGCAGGTCGTCGAGGCCAACCCCAACGTCTTCTTCCAGATGTACTGGAGCGGCGACCGCGACGCGATCCTGCAGCGCATGGAACGCGCCCGCAACGCCGGCGCCAAAGGGCTGATCGTCACCCTCGACTGGTCCTTTTCCATGGGGCGGGACTGGGGCAGCCCCACCATCCCCGAAAAACTCGACGTCAAGACCATGGTGAAGCTGGCGCCGGTGGCGCTCAGCCGCCCCGGCTGGCTGTGGCGGTTCCTCAAGGCCCGCACCCTGCCGGACCTGACCGTCCCCAACCTGCAGCCCCCCGGCGGGCAGGCCCCCACCTTCTTCGGCGCCTACGGGGAGTGGATGCAGACCCCTCCGCCCACCTGGGACGACGTCAAGTGGCTGCGCGAGGAGTGGGGCGGGCCGTTCATGCTCAAGGGCGTCACCCGCGTCGACGACGCCAAACGGGCCGTCGACATCGGCGTCACCGCCCTGTCGGTGTCCAACCACGGCGGCAACAACCTCGACACCACCCCCGCCACCATCCGGCTGCTGCCGGCCATCGCCGAGGCGGTCGGCGACCAGGTGGAGGTGCTGCTGGACGGCGGGGTGCGCCGCGGCGGGGATGTGGCCAAGGCGCTGGCCCTGGGCGCCCGCGCGGTGCTGATCGGCCGCGCCTACCTGTGGGGGCTGGCCGCCAACGGGCAGGCCGGGGTGGAGAACGTGCTGGACATCCTGCGCAGCGGCCTGGACTCGGCCGTGCTCGGGCTGGGCCGCTCCTCGGTGCACGAGCTGGCCCCCGACGACCTGGTCATCCCGCCCGGCTTCCGGCTGGCCCCGGGCGCCTCCTGACATGCCCGGCGGCCTGGACTCGGCCGTCTGGCCGGCCGTGCCGGCCGGCGCCCCGGTGCTGGTGCCCGTCGGCTCCACCGAGCAGCACGGGCCGCACCTGCCGCTGGGCACCGACGGCCTCATCGCCCGGGCCGTCGCCGAACGCGCCGCCGCCGCGCTGGACGGCCCGCCGCTGGTGGCGCCGGTGATCGCCTATGGGGCCAGCGGCGAGCACGCCGGTTTCCCCGGCACCGTCTCCATCGGGCACCGGGCGCTGGAGGCGATGCTGGTGGAGATCGTGCGGTCGCTGGCGCTGTGGGCCGGCCGGATCGTCTTCGTCAACGGCCACGGCGGCAACACCCCCGCCCTGGACGCCGCCGTGGGCCGGATGCGCGCCGAAGGGCACCAGGTGGCCTGGGCCGGCTGCGGCGTCCCCGGCGGGGATGCGCACGCCGGGCACACCGAGACCTCGGTGATGCTGCACCTGGCCCCGCACCTGGTCCGCCCGTTCGGCCACGTCAGCGGCGACGCCCGCCCGCTGGCGGAGATCATGCCCGAGCTGGTGGCGCGCGGCGTGCGCGCACTGTCCCCCTCCGGGGTGCTGGGGGACCCGGCCGGTGCCTCGGCCGAGCACGGCCGCGCCCTGGTGGCCGCCATGGTCGCCTCCCTCATCCGCCGCATCGAAGGCTGGCGGGTCGATGAGCGGGGACGGCTCGCCGACCCCGGCCGGTCCTGACCGGGAACCGCGACAGCGAGGTGGCCCCATTGTCTGCACCGCACCGTCCCGGCGCCGCACCGAGCGGGCGCCGGGCCGCGCTGCCGGCGGACCTGCCCGTCGCCTTGGACGAGGGCACGTCCCTGTGGTCGGGGGGACGGGTGGCCACCGGCGGCGCCCCCTGGAAGGTCGTGCGGCTCGGCGAGGCCGCCGGGCCGCACCTGGCGGCGCTGCGCCGGGCCGGGCCGCGCGGCCTGGCCGACTCCTCGGCCATCGGGCGGGCGCTGGCCCGGCAGCTGGTGGACCACGGCATGGCCCATCCGGTGCCGCCGCCGCGGCCCGGCCCGCACCCGGTGACGGTGGTGATCCCGGCCTACGGGCGGGCCGCCGACCTGGAACGCACCCTGGCGGCGGTCGAGGGCCTGCCGGTGATCGTCGTGGACGACTGCTCCCCCGACCCGGAGCCGCTGCGCCGCGCCGCCGCCGCCCACGGCGCCCGCCTGGTGCGGCATTCGGCCAACCGCGGCCCGGCCGCCGCCCGCAACACCGGCGCCCGTCTGGCCGGCACCCCCTTCGTCGCCTTCGTGGACTCCGACTGCCGGCCGGAACGCGGCTGGCTGGACGTCCTCATGCCGTACTTCGACGACCCGAAGGTCGCGGCCGTGGCGCCGCGCGTGGTGGCCGACGGCGGCGGGCCCGGCGTGCTGGCCCGCTATGAGGCCGTCCGCTCCGCCCTCGACATGGGCGCACGCCAGGCTTTGGTGCGGCCCGGCGCCAGGCTCGGTTTCGTGCCCACCGCCACCTTGCTGGTGCGCACCCGGGTGCTGCGCCATGTGGGCTTCGATGAGCGGCTGCGGCTGGGGGAGGATGTCGACTTCGTCTGGCGGCTGGCCGACCTGGGCTGGCATGTGCGTTACCAGCCGCAGGTCCGCGTGGCGCACACCCCCCGGCTGCGCCCGTCGGCGTGGGCCCGCCGCCGCCATGAGTACGGCACGTCCGCGGCGGCGCTGGCCCAGCGTCATCCCGGGCGGCTGGTGCCCGCCCGTCCCTCCGCCTGGAACCTGGCCGTCTTGGCCTGCCTGGCCGCAGGGCACCCGGTGCCCGCCGCCGCCTGCGCCGCCGCCGCCACGGCGCTGCTGGCCCGCCGCCTGGGCGGCCTGCCCGGCCGGTGGGGGCTGAGCGCGGCGATCGTCGGCAAGGGGGTGCTGGCCGATGCCGCCGCCCTCGGGCATGCGCTGCGCCGCGAATGGTGGCCGCTGGGGCTGGCGTGCCTGGCCGCCGGCGGGCGCCGCCGCACCGCCCGCGCCGCGGCGGCGGCCATGCTGGCCCCCATCGCGCTGGAATGGGTCACCGGCCGTCCCGCCGTCGATCCGCTCCGCTATGCCGTTCTTCGGCTCGCCGAGGACGTCGCCTACGGCTCCGGCGTCACCGCATCCGCCCTCCGGCACCGTTCCTGGGAGCCTTTGCTGCCGCGGCCCCGCCTGCCCCGCCTCGCCCAGCGCCCCGCCCGGTGAGCACTGCATTTTTCGGTGCGGTTCCCCTGCCGCCGCGCGGCAGGCCCCGTCCAGGGCTGGATGCGGCGGTGGTTCCGGGTGTCGTCAGCGGACCAGGGACAGCCGGGTGGGGGCCAGGCCGAGTTCGATCCGCCGGCCCCACGACAGCACCAGCCGGTCGGATTCGATGCCGTCGCCGAAGGCGACCAGGCCGTCGCTTTCGCAG
>Ga0207874_1001028_pt1 | contig 34913 bp, 28 predicted proteins | sample HigsolmetaAR201D_FD_184833 | JGI IMG/M metagenome (GOLD analysis project Ga0207874, IMG submission 184833) | Ionic liquid and high solid enriched microbial communities from the Joint BioEnergy Institute, USA - AR20-1-D (SPAdes) (version 2) ...
CGGATACGGCTCGGTATCCATGAAGGGTGACCGGCTCTATGTGCAAGGTACCCAAGGTTCTGAAAGCGCGCTGTTCTGCCTGAGCCGGAATGACGGAAAGAGGCTATGGAGTACCGCGCTTGGGCGGAAGCTTGCGCAAGATCGCGGCGACGGGCCTCGCGCTACTCCAACGATCGACGGCGACCGCGTCTACGCACTGACGGAAAACGGCGATCTCGCTTGCGTGAACGCTGCCAATGGCGGCATCATCTGGCGACGAAATCTGCTCCGCGATTTTGGCGGAAGCAATCCGAACTGGCACTACAGTGAATCACCATTAATCGACGGCGACCGTCTGATTGTGACCCCGGGAGGTCGTAGCGCAACGATCGTGGCTCTAGAGAAAGCCACTGGGAAAACAATCTGGACGTCGAAGGAGCTGAGCGATCCTGCCGGATATTCCTCGTGCATTCCTGCGGATGTGCACGGCGTTCGGGTGTACATGACGTTGACCCACAATTCGGCGGTCGGGGTGCGGGCTGAGGACGGGAAGCTGTTATGGCGCTACCAGCCAGTAGCGAATCGCGTGGCTAACGTCGCGACTCCCATCTTCCATGACAACAGGGTGTTTTACACCACTGCTTACGGCACGGGTTGCGCGCTGCTCGAACTGAGGCCCCGGGGCAAGGAAGTGGAGGCTAGGGAGCTTTATTTCAGCCGTGAGATGCAGAACCATCATGGCGGCGTGGTCCTGATTGGGGACCATCTTTACGGTTTCTCGAACGCGATCCTGACTTGTCTTGAATTTGCAACGGGCAAGGTCGCCTGGCGCCACCGCAGCGTCGGAAAAGGCAGCCTGGTGGCAGCGGATGGTCATCTTTACCTGTTGGGCGAAAGCAATACGGTCGGGCTGGCCGAGGCGACGCCCGAGGGATATCGCGAGAAAGGCCGCTTCCGCATTGAAGATCAGGGGCTGCCGAGCTGGGCTCATCCGGTTGTCTGCGGAGGGCGGTTGTACATTCGGAATCGCGGTATGCTCTCCTGCTACAACGTCCGGCAGACTTAACTTTCGGCCAGGAAACATGTTCCCTTCGTGTTGAGTCAAGACTCCGGGGTGTTTCGCTGGAGCTCGAAACGGCGGCCGCGTTTCGTCTTGCTTCAACTGAGGAGGAACATGTGACAGTGAGTAGAGCCGCAATAGCTGCGATACTCCTTGTGTCGGGATTTGGCGCCGGGTGCAGCGGACGAGGGCAACCCGAAGTAAGCGCCGCAAGTTCCCCAGCCACCGAATCCAGTGCCGGAGGCATTACGGCTGGGGAGCGCCAGGACTACCGGGACGCTCTCGAAAAACGTCTCGAAGCCATCGACCGGCGTTTGGAGGCGCTCGACAAGCAAGTCAAAGCCCGCGGAGGCCAGGTGAGCCGGGAGACGCAGAAAGCCATGGACGATCTACGGGCGCGACGCCGGGACATCTCGCGTCAGATAGAGCGAATTGATGAAGTTTCTGCCAGCGGCTGGCACAGCTTCCGCCGAGGGCTTGACAAGGCGGTCGACGACCTCGAGGGCGCCTACAACCGCACGCTGGAGACGATGAAGACGAACCAGTAGTCGAGCCAGCCTTTTCGGCGGCCTAAATCCGCGGATACTCCCAGGGCTGCCGGTATTTGCGGCTCAGAAGTGCGTTGGCTTCGGCATCACCAATGATCTGCTCCTTGTCGCCGTCCCATTGAATGCTCCGGCCGATCCGCAGCGAGAGCATGGCCAGCAGGCTCATGTTCGTGGAGCGATGGCCGATCTCGATATCGCAAACCGGACGCCGATTTTTCTTGATGCTTTCAAGGAAGTCGGCCCAGAGTTCCTTTATGTTCTGGCTGTCCGGTTCGTGGAGCTTCGGATCCTCGTGAATGACCGGTTCTCCTTTGGCGGCCGGGTAGAACGTCCAGCCATCGCGCCAGCCCATATGGAACGTACCCTTCGTGCCGTAGAAGTACGCGCCGAGAGGCGCTTTTTCGGCTTGATTTCCGGCATACGTACGATGCTCCCAGACGGCGGTGAACGTCTCAAACTGGAACGTCGCCACCTGGGTATCCGGGGCGTTGCTGTTGTCCTGCTTGATGTACCGTCCGCCAGTAGAAAAGACCCGGCGGGGGTACTTTTCCTCGGTCCACCACAGGATCTGGTCGAACCAGTGGATGCCCCAGTCGCCGCACGTTCCGTTGGCATACTCGAGGAACTGCCGGAATCCGCGGGGATGGATTGACTTGTTATAAGGGCGCAGCGGCGCCGGTCCGCACCACATATTCCAGTCCAATCCCTTCTGCGGTTCGCTGTCTGCGACCATTTGCCCGGGACCTCCCGCGTTATGCACGAAGGCGCGGATCATCCCGATCTTTCCGACCTTGCCCGATCGCAAAAACTCCATGCCGCTGACGTTGTGCGGCGAAACGCGCCGGTGCGTGCCGACCTGAACAATTCTGCCGGCGTCACGCGCCGCCTTCACCATGGCACGGCCCTCGTTAATGGTGTGACCGATCGGCTTTTCGACGTAGACGTGAGCGCCCGTTTTCACCGCCTCAATCATCGCCAGCGGATGCCAGTGATCGGGGGTAGCCACGATCGCGATCTCCGGCTTCTCCTTGGCGAGCATTTCACGGAAATCCTTATACTTCTTCGGCTGGTCTCCGCACAGCTTCGTCACCTCGGCTGCGGCCGGGTCGAGCTGGTTCTGATCAACGTCGCACATAGCGACTACTTTGGACTCCCCGGCTGCAATCGCCGTCCTCAAAATATTCATTCCCCACCAGCCTGTCCCGATGAGGGCTGTGGTGTACTTCTTGCCCTGCGCTCGCAGTAAGGGGACTGCTCCTGCCGCGGCAACTCTGGCAAAGTCTCGACGATTCATCGCACGCCTCCTCAGTAGGAACAGAGTATCATCGGAACCGCAGCTTCGCCGCGCATCCGAAGCGCCCAGATATAAAACGTTTCGGCCCTCTCGCGAATCATACGTGCTGGAGGAACAATGTGCGCTGCTGCGGCGGGAGAGTAATCGGGCAGGAACTTCTGGACACGGCGGATCCGAGCATAGTCACGGAAAACCTGCGTGACCTTGTGCGCATCAACCGTTTCTTCGGGGGACATCGGATTCTCAAGCGGATGTTTTCACGACATGTCCGGAGAAGCGAGGCCTTCTCTGTGCTTGATGTAGGCGCTGCTTCGGGGGACATGGCTCGCGCAATTAAGAAGCACTACCCTAGAGCTACTGTCGTATCTCTTGATCGCCGTGTTCCTTACCTTGCACCCGCGCCCTCTCCACGTGTTGGCGCTAACGCGTTCCAGATACCCTTCCGTGATCGCAGCTTCGATTTTGTTTTCTCGTCGCTGTTTCTTCATCACTTCAGCGACGACGAAGTGACGTATCTGCTCAGCGACTTCTCTGCGAAAGCACGCCGGGCTGTTCTCGCAATCGATCTGGAACGGAACCCGATCCCTTACTACTTTCTGCCTGGCACCCGGTGGCTGATGAAGTGGGGACCGTTTACGGTTCACGACGGAAAGCTGTCGGTGGAGGCAGCGTTTCGCGCCCGAGAGCTCGATCGCCTGGCGCGCGCGGCAGGCCTGAAGGAGGTACGCGTCCGCCGGCACTATCCCTGGTTCAGGCTAACGCTCGAAGCAAGGGTTTAGAGCGTGCTTCCGGGCGCCAGTTTCGAAGTCTGGACAGGAAGACGGGCATGCGGCGGGAAAACTATCGAGGAATCAGTTACCGGTCTTCAGTATCTCAAGAGTGAGCTTCGGCTAAAGCGAGACGAATGCCCGAGATATGGAATGTGATCAAACGAAGGATGCGACTCGGGCTTGTGATGCTCGCCTTGGCAGTCATTGCCTCTTGCGGACGGCGAGAAAGGGGCGCGGAGGCCAAAGCAGGCGCACCTGCGGTACCGGTGCGCGTCGCGACAGCCATAGTACAGGAGGTGCCGCTGACGATCGAAGTCACGGGGAGCTTCGTTGCCGAAGAATCGTCAGACCTGGCGCCGCGAGTGGCCGGCCGCGTACTCGCAACGCCGGTGGAAGTCGGCGACTATGTGCGCCGGGGAGATCCGGTCGTTGTCCTCGACCCGACCGATCAGCAGCTTGTTGTTCGACAGGCGGAGGCCAGCTTTCAGCAGGCGCGGGCGGCAGTGGTGGAGGCTCAGGTGGCGATTGGACTTAAGCCGGGGGCTCCGTTTCGGGCGGAGGCGGTGCCGACAGTGCGCGCCGCCCGCGCGAACTGGGAAGCTGCTGAAGCACAAGTCGGGCAAGCCCAGGCCGAGGAGGCCCGCTACGCGGCGCTGGTTGAGACAGGCGATGTCTCGCGAAGCGCGTTTGAGCAGACACGAACACAGGCTCGGGCAGCCGAAGCGTCGGCGCGCGCCGCGCGCGAGCAGTACGAGGCGGCGCTGGACGCTGCCCGGAAGGCCTATGAAGCCGTCAAGACCGCGCAGGCGGCCGCAGAGGCGGCTCGCGCCGCGCTCGAAATTGCGCGCCGGGATCTTGCGAATACGGTCATTCGAGCTCCCTTCAACGGTTCCATAACGGCTCGGCCTGTCTCCGTCGGTGAATGGGTCGCTCTAACGACAAATGCGGCCACCCTCACGAAACTCCAACCCATCCGTTTGCAATTGCTCATCCCGGAACGTCATTCGGGGCAGGTCCGGCTCGGGATGACGGCGTCCGCTCGCGTTGACGCATACCCGAACCACGATTTCACCGGCAAGGTTACGATCATCAACGCCGCGGTGGATCCGCAGTCCCGCACCTTTCTTGTTGAGGCCGAATTTGCAAACACCGATGGCGCTTTACGCCCGGGCATGTTTGCTGTGGCGCACCTTCTCCTGCCTCAAACGGAGCGCGCCGTGTTTGTGCCGCCGTCGGCCCTCCTCTTCGAGAGTGAGACCGAGTCCCGCCAGGTGTATGTCATTGAGAACGGCAAGGCACGCGTCCGCGTGGTTCAGATCGGAAAGGCCGAGGCGGACGGAATGATTCGTGTCCTCTTCGGACTCTCCGGCGGCGAGCTCGTGGTCACGAGCAATTTGGAACGGTTGTACGACCAGGCGCCAGTTCGCATTGAGGCGTCTTCTTGAGGTTGCGCCCGCGACACTATGCATAAGCTTGCCGAGATCTGCATTCGAAGGCCCGTCTTCGCCACAATGCTCATCCTGGCCCTGACGGTCATCGGTGTCTTCTCGTTCTTCAACCTGGGCGTTGACCTGCTGCCGAACATCGATATTCCGACGGTCATCATCACGACAACAGATCCGGGCGCTTCGCCCGAAGTGATCGAAACGGAGATCACGCGCCGGATTGAAGAGGCGGTCAACACGGTGAATGGAGTCGACGAGCTGCGGTCGACGTCCGTCGAAGGTCTTTCTCAGGTTGTGGTGTCGTTCATTCTCGAGAAGGACGTTGACGTTGCAGCTCAGGAGGTGCGCGATGCGATCAGCCGGATTCTGCCGGACCTCCCGGAGACCGCGGAGCAGCCTGTCATCCGCAAGATCGACCCCGGCGCTTCGCCCATCCTTCAGCTTGCGGTCGCGGCGCCCCGTCCACTTCGCGACGTAACCGATGTCGCAGAGAACGTCATCAGCGAGCAGATACAGACGGTCAGCGGAGTCGGGCAGGTGGAGGTGGTCGGCGGGCGGACCCGGGAGATTGAAGTACGAGTCGACCCAAACCGGATGCTGGCATTCAACCTGACCGTGAACGACGTCGCTACTGCTATCCAACAGCAGAATCTTGAGCTGCCCGGCGGGAGGATTGATGCCGGACCGACGGAGTACAGCGTCCGGACCATGGGCCGGATTGTGGACTCGAAGGACTTCAACGAAATAGCGATTGCGCGGCGCGGCGACTATACGGTGCGCGTAAAGGACATTGGCGTTGCGCTGGACACGGCGGAAGAAGCCCGTTCGGCGTCCCTGCTCAACGCACAACCCGCTGTCACACTCGTGGTCTCAAAGCAGTCCGGGCAAAACACGGTAGCGATTGCGGAAGGAGTAAAGCGGCGCGTTGCGGAGATTGGACCGAGGCTTCCAAGCGGATTCCGCACAGAGGTTATCTCGGATCAGTCTATCTACATCAACGCGGCCATCCAATCAGTGCAGACGCATCTGATCGAAGGCGGCATCCTGGCGTCCGTCGTCATCTTCGCCTTCTTGGCGAATATTCGAACCACGCTCATCGCCGCTGTCGCCATCCCGACGTCGATCGTTTCCACGTTCGGCTTCATGGCGTGGCAGGGCTATACGCTCAATCAAATTACGCTGCTGGCGCTGACGCTGATGGTCGGCATTGTCATTGACGACGCGATTATCGTTCTCGAAAACATCTTCCGCTATATGGAGGAAAAGCACTATTCGCCGTTCGAGGCCGCCATTCTCGGGACCAGGGAGATCGGCCTTGCCGTCATGGCCACCACGCTATCTCTACTTGCCGTGTTCGTTCCCGTCGGATTCATGGGCGGTATTGTCGGACGATTTATGGCGTCGTTCGGGCTGACGGCCGCCTTTGCCGTGATGGTGTCGGCGCTTGTTTCTTTCACTCTGACGCCGATGCTCGCGTCGCGGTTCGTCAAACCGACACGGGAGGGCGGAGAGGGGGAATCGAAGCAGAGCTGGTTCTATAGGAGGATCGATGAGGCCTATGTCCGAATGCTTGAATGGACGATGGCGCATCGCCTCTTCCTTGTTGTCGTCAGTCTGTTTGTAATTGCTTCTATCGTTCCTTTGTTCGCTGCGATTGGAAAGAACTTCCTTCCGCAGGACGACAGATCTGAGTTTCAGATATCGATCACCGCGCCGGAGGGGTACTCACTGGCTGCCACTACGGCCCTGGCGGAATCCATCGCCAGAGACTTACGACAGGAATTGCCGGAGGTGACGGACACGCTGACCAGTGTCGGTGGCGCGCAGGGTGCGGTGAACTCGGCGACCATCTACGTCCGGCTTGTGCCGATTAAGCAGCGCAAGCGTTCCCAGGCGGAGCTCATGATTCGCGCGCGTTCGCTGCTCGACCGGTACCCGGCCAACTTGCGCAAGAGCGTTCAGGAGGCCTCGGCGGGCGCGGCGGGCGGGAGCTTCCGGCAGGCGGATATTCAATACTTCGTTGCGGGACCCGATTTGGAGGTCCTGACAAGGCTCTCGAACGAGCTGGTCCGCCGGGTGCGAACACTGCCGGACGTGGTTGACGTCGACTCGACACTTGAGGCAGGGCGGCCGGAGTTCCGTCTGGAGATCAACCGCAAGAATGCGGATGATCTTCGCGTTCGTGTCTCCGATATTGTGCAGGCCGTCAATCTTCTGATTGCCGGCGAAGAGGTGTCCACCTTCGATGTCAAGGACGAGCAATATGACGTCAGGATGCGTGCGGCGCCCGAATTCCGGCGGTCCCGGCAGGGGCTTGAAAGGATTGTGGTCCGATCAGAGACGGGAGAGCCTATTACTCTCGACCGGGTCGTCGATATCGTTCCCGGAACCGGTCCAACCACGATTGAGCGTCTGAACCGGGAACGCCAGTTTACGCTCCTGGCCAACGTACTCCCGGGCGGGTCTCAAGCCGCGGTGATCTCCGAGATCGAGCGGATTGTTCGCGAGATTGGGCTTCCGCCCGGCTACTCCTCCGGGGTGACTGGCAGATCGCGAGAGCTGGGCCGCGCTGGCTACTACTTCGGGCTCGCGTTTCTACTCTCCTTCGTGTTCATGTACATGGTCCTCGCCGCGCAGTTCGAATCATTCCTACATCCGGTGACAATCCTGCTGACCCTGCCGCTCGCGGTGCCGTTTGGCATCCTGTCTCTGCTGCTGTTCGGCCAGACGGTCAATGTGTACTCGGGGCTTGGCCTGCTTCTGCTATTCGGCATCGTAAAGAAGAACGCAATCCTCCAAATCGATCATACGAACGGCCTTCGTGCCGCCGGCATGGAGCGTTATGAGGCGATCATTCAGGCAAACCGGGACCGTCTCAGGCCGATCCTGATGACCACCATCTCGCTCGTGGCGGGAATGCTACCGCTAGTCTTTTCGAGCGGACCCGGCTCCGCCACGAATCGCTCAATTGGCGTGCTCGTTGCTGGAGGACAGACGCTCTGCCTGCTGCTGACGCTTCTCGCCGTACCAGTGTTCTACTCGCTGTTCGACGATGTTCGGGAACTGCCGGTCTGGCGCAGGATGGGCCGCTGGTGGGAACGCTGGTCCGGCAACGTGTCTGAGCGTCTGTCGAGAATCCGGGCCCGTGTGCGCGATTCCATCCGGCGGCCGAGGGAGGGCTGACGAGTGTCCGCACTCCCTCTCCTGCTTTGTGTTTCTCTCTTTGTACTGGCAGCACTCGGTCAGGCGCCAGAGCTGAAGGACACAACCGAAACGCAAGCCCTCCTCGCGTCTCTGCCGCCGCGCGTCGGCGTGATGGGCGAGGTGCAGATTACTCTGGATGAGGTCGTCGCTTCGGTGCTCGCAAACAACCAGAATATTCAGAGCGCCGAACTGGCACGGCGCGTGGCGCGCCTGGACCTGATAGCCGCGCGTGCCGCCTACGATCCCACGCTCACCTTTGATACACGCTATCTCCGGGAGGTGATTCCGGTTACTTCCGCGATCGCAACCGGAGAGGAAGGGCGCATTACGTCCGCCGAAGGAGCGGTCATCCCGGGTATCTCTGCATTGATTCCTGGTACTGGAGGCTCGTACCAAACAACCTTCACTTCGATCCGGCGCACAACGGATAACCAGTTCACCCTTCTCAACCCGCAGTATCCGACCGCGCTCACGTTCAATCTGACCTTTCCGCTGCTCCGTGGATTCCGCTTCGATCAGACGCGCCTGAATATCGAGGTTTCACGGAGTAACGTCGACCTTTCAACGTCTCAGCTGCGGCAGACTGTGACGGACACGATCACGGCGGCTGTACAGGCGTATTGGGAGCTCTACTTCGCCCGTCAGGACGTGATCATTCGCGCCCGGGCGGTGGATGCGGCTCGCAGGCAGGTGGAAAGCAATGAAAGACTGGCAGCGCAAGGCATCCTGGCTCCAATTGGGGTGGTCGAGGCAAGGGCTCAGGTTGCGACGTTTGAGCAGACCCTCTTTGCTTCCCTTGCGGCTCTGACGCGCGCCGAGAATCAGTTGAAGACCCTGATGCTGGGGGACCGCCGGTCCCCCCTCTGGCGAGTGGCTCTGCTTCCTGTAACTGCGCCTCCTGTCGATCCCCCCGCCGTAAACATCGAAGATGCGGTAACAACAGCAATCGCCGAGCGGCCCGAATTGAGGCAGGTCGAGATCTCTGCGGACATCAATCGATACCAAACGAGGCTTGCGCGAGAGCAAACACGCCCTCAACTCGACTTCCTTGCCACCTACACCACTGCTGGTCTCGCCGGCACGCCGGTGCTTCAGCAGCCGAATCCGTTTCTGTCCAGTACGCAGATTCTTTTCGGGCGGGTAAACGAGCTGTCCGCGCTGGCAGGTCTGCCGCCTCTTCCTTCCCTTCCTGATGTGACTGCAGAAGATATTGCTCCCCTGCTGGTTGGGGGGTACGGGCAGTCGTTGCGGAATCTCCTCCGTCAGGAGTTTCCGACGGTGCAAGTGGGATTGCGATTTTCGTTCCCAATTCGGAACCGCGCGGCTGAAGCAAACCTCAGCGCCGCCGTGCTCGAAGGCCGCCGGATCGAGACGCAGCGGCAACAGGTGGAGCAGCAGATTCAGGCAGAAGTAAGGAACTACGTCGAGGATATGATGGCAGCGCGCCGGCGCCTACAAGCGGCTCGCGCGGGGAGCACCTACGCACGCGAGCAGTACGAGAGCGAACAGCGCCAGTTTCGAGCTGGCCTGTCCACGGTGTTTCTTGTGCTGCAAAGGCAAACGGAGTACTTCCTGGCCCTGAGCCAGGAAGTTCGCGCGGGCGTGGACCTGGCGGTGGCAATCGAGAACTACCGCCGCGCAACCGCCCAAACGCTCCCCTTCTACGGCATCCGGATTCAACCCTGAACAAAAAAATTTGCTTCGCATGAAACGCTCGATAAACGAGCAACACTATGTCGGTGAACGCCAAAAGCGTGGGAGCACATTGTGGAGAATGCGTTCAAGCGGTAGTCACCGCGGGACGCTAGGCTCGCGTGAAGCTGCTGGTTTCTACCTGGCCATCCAGCAGTGAGCGCGAGGATCGTGGGCGCGGGGTTTACCGTGGTTTTCTGGGTGGGAACCCGCGCCCCACGGAACCGCCTGTGGCAAACGCGCTTAGGGTGAATCGATGTCAGACTCGGATCTGGGGTATCCGCTCAGGTCTGGCTCACGCGGCGGGGCAAAGAGGGCTCCGCTCCGCCGCGTTTCAGCGAAACGTGATCAATTTCCACTGATGTAGAGTTGGAAAGCGCCCCAATAATACGGCTTGTGAAAATTGGGAGAGGAACCCATCAGCTTCAACTTGGCCCCGCGAAGCGCCGCTGCCGGCGTCTGTCCTTTCGCAATCCCGGTGTACAGCTCTTTCATGAGGAGGGCAGTGGAGCGGTCGTTCACGTCCCACACGCCTGCGACGACGTTCCGCGCTCCCGCGCGCTGAAAGGCCCACGCGAAACCGACGAGGCCTTCACCCGAATAGATGCGCGAACCAGCTCCGCGGCAGGCCGAAACTGTAACCAGATCTGCATTCAGGGGCAGGTCCATGACGTCGCGGGCATAGAGTTTGTTTCCTGTCAGCAGAACAGCCGAATCGAGGGGGCTTTCACGGTTGGCAACCGCGTGCGCCGCAAAGTGGATGAACGAAAACTGGCTGGGGTTGGCTTTGCGGTACGCTGCCGGTGTCGCGTCCGGCCCGATATAGACGGCTTTTTCGATCGACGGGAATGCTGCCAGGATCGAATCAATCTCTCGCGCAGCATGGGCAAGTTTCGGGTAGGCCGGATCTTCAGGCACCGGATCACCAATCACAAGAATTGAGCGAGCCTTCCGGCTGGCTGGCTTGGAATCCGCCAGCATTGCGACGGACGGCGCGACTGATACCTCTACATCCTCGATCCAGTAGCGCGACTTCCCGGGTACAGGCAAGGTTTCGAAGTTGAGTTCCTGCAGCGGCCCGTCCGGCACGATGATCACCGAACGCGCTTTCGCTACCCAGTCTTGTACGGGCTCAACAACAAGTTGATACAGACGGTTTCCAGCGCGAAGAGGAGTGGCCGCGGGGTCAGCCAACTGGCGTTGAACTGCCTCGCGAAACTCCTCCACCAGGGGAGCGATCTCAGTGACGGGCGCGAGCTTGACAAGCCGAATTTCTAAAGGGGTAACGACCCAAACGTAAGATCCCCGCGGCGTAAGCCAGTAGGACAGGACCACGGCTTTCCTATGAGCGGCGGCGCGCTTCAGGTCCTCTGCGGAATATCGTTTTGATCGGGCCATTCCCGACCGTTCCGCCAGTACCTGGGCCCGGCTGGAATCTGCCACTACCAGTGCCTGTTCCGGCTTGCCTTGAAGCAGAAGCGCTTCGACGGCACGCTGGTAGAGATCGATCAACCGACCAAGGAACGAAATCTTAAAATCCGTTCGCAACAGATCGGAACGCGTCTCTTCCACGACCTCAAGCGCGGCTGCGAAGTGGCGCCATGCCGCGGAAGCATCGCCTCGATTCAGCGCAACCAAACCCAGACCCGCGTGTGCATCCCAGACGACTGCCGGAACCTTCTCGCTGTCGTTCAATGCCTGCTGATAAAGGGCGGCCGCCCTTTCCCAATCTTCCTTCCCGCTTGCGATACGGGCGTCATTCAAGACGTTGTAGACCAGGGTTTTAGCACCTGCCTGCTTCTTGAGCTGAGCCGCCTCACGGTTCCATCGTTCCGCGGAGTCCCAATCCCCGAGCTCCGCGTAAACGGTGGACATGTTTCCGGCCCAGATCGCCGCATCCGCCACGCGCTTCAGCTTCCTGGAAAGGCGGTAAGCGCGCTCGAAGAACGTGATGCTTTCTTTAAAGCGTCCAGCGAGCGCGTGCGCACTGCCCGCCTCGCCCAATGTATTGGCGAGATACGTGTTTTCTCCGAATCGCTCATGAAGCGCAATCGCCCTGGTTTGAATTTGAATCGCCCGGTCGATCTCGCCAAGGCGGTAGTAGCAAATTGACAGGTTTGCAAGCGCCAGGGAGTACAAAAGCTTGGCGTGTCCTTCTGCCAGTGCGAGGGCTCTTTCAAACTTTGCCGCAGCCTCCTCAAAGCGGTGCCTTGTTAGGCGGATCATCCCAAGATTGACCATGGCGCCCGCCTCCAGGTACCGATCCTGATGCTTTCGGGCGCGTTCCACTGCGCTCAGGAGCTTTGTTTCCGCCTCGTCCCAGCGTCTGAGCCGAGCCAGTCTGGAACCTTCGAGGATCTCGATATTGGTGAGAATGTCATCGAATCCGCCACTCTTCGCCAGAGCAAAGGCCTCCTCGAGGATTGGCGCAGCTTCGGCGAACTTTCCCATGCCGATCGTGGCCTGGCCTTCGAGCAGTTTCCGCCGGGCCTGAATTTCCCGGAACTCGAGGCCGTCGGGAAGAGGCCGCTGCAGGATGGACAGCACCTCACCGGCCGCTCTTCTGGCAAGCAGGATCTCGCAGCGCAGGAGCTCGAACTTCCAGTGATCGACCGTTCCGGGGCTTGAGAGGCTCTTTCCACGCTCGACCTGGTCCAAGGCGGCTTGCAATTCCCCGTTTCGGAAACTGGCTGTCGCCGATTCGAAGAGGCGGTCAAGCTGCTCGCCCCTTCGGGAGCAGGCGAAAAGGAGAAGAGCCAGCAGAACCGGAGCGATGCGAAACATTCAGAACGGCCAGTAGGTTCCGTTAGTTTCAACATCCATCGCGACGACGTGACCGCCAAAGGAAGATCCGAGACGCGCGTCACCGCCAACGGAAGATCCGAGACGCGCGCGCAGCATGATGAACCGGCGATACTGGCGGCTGATCAGCATCTCGGCGAAATACACGACGCCGTAATCGGGGATAACGACGCTATTTCCTACAATCGTTGCGTTCGGATGCGGAGTCCCTTCCCAGGCCAGTTCGTCCACCATGGTGCAGTAGACAACTCCGTGCGATTCGGGAAGCTTGTCTGATAATGGCCCATCGGGGCTGAAGAAGAGTTTGCCATACCGGGCCCGAAATGCCGCACTGTCATCGTAGGCGCGCTCCAGCTTTGCGTATGTATCGTTGTTGGCGAAAACCTGGGTGGCCAGAACGACACGGAGCGGATAATTGTCGATCTTGACTCCAGTAATGCAAATGTCAAATGGCCTGATTGGGCTTTGAAGGGGGAAGAGAACGCCCGTCGACTCCATGCCGCCCTTCATCAGGTCGACGGATACCCTGTCCGCAATCGTAAGGCCCTGTATCTCGACCTCGGTGCGTGTTTCAGGAACCAGGTTCTCGACAGAGACTCGATCATAGGAAAGCCGGAGAGGTTCCCTCTCCACAAAGTCGCCGGAGGCCTTCGTACTGATCGATTGGACTTGAACGAAGTCGTTCTCCCATGCCTCCTCGTCGGACTCCGCGCGTCCTCCGATTGCGGGAACGGCACTGCAACCCCTGGCCAAAATCATCTCATCCTGGGGATAGGTGATGTGGCCAGCAATGCCGATCGCGTGACCACGGAAAAAGAACCTTCTCTCTAAAGTGGGCGGAGAGACACTCAACGTATTCACAAACGCCTCCGATTAGATGACTTGGGTACTTCTACCGAAATTTACCGCCGCGACTGGCTTATCTCAAGAACAAACCGGTAATGGGCCGTTTCCGAGACGGAAGTTCCGCGATCAGGGGCGCCGCTTTCCAGCACCAGTTCATACATGCCCGCGCCGGGAAGGGCGGATGCCGGGACGATGATCAAAAGGGGGGCGCCTGGTGGTGGTGCAGTAGCGTGTCCTGAGAGAATAGGCTTCCCACCGGGGAGCGCTGTCAAGGTGTACTTGAGGCTAGTCCGCGGCTCGAACGCATTGATATCCGCAGATAATGGCAGCCAGAGCTGGTCGGAGGTGATCGAGTAAGTCGGTTCCTCGCCTCTTGCGGCTCCTCGGAGCGTGAGCGGCGCCATAGCCTGAGGTGAGGTTGCGCGCCGAAAACGAGGCAAGAGGAACAGTGACTGGTACGCGGTCACGAATGCAAGCGCAAGGGCGGCCGCAACTGCGTAGGGCGCCGGTCGGGAGAACCAGGATCGCCACCCGGATGTGGTGGGCGGTTTCCTAACTGCTTGAGTTGAATGCTCGCGCTGCTCGGCAAAAACGGCTCGTGCATTGGCGAGAAAGGCCGAGAGACTGCGCACGTCATCGGCACAGGTGGCACAAGAAAAGTAATGTTCCTCGAAAGCATGGCGTTCGAGTTCGCTCATCTCCCCTAACAGGTAACGTTCGGTAGCTTTCGATTGCACCGCAAACCCGTGGTCCATCAAATTACATCCCGTTGCTTGGTGAACGCCGTGCTCATTCCGTATCAATCCGAGACGCCTGCAACCTTCTGGTTGAGCGAAAACTGCGTGCGAAAGCGTCCTTTTGCCCTATGCAGCAGTACGCGAAGATATTCGCGGTCAACTCCCAGCTCCCTGCATACTTCGTCCTTGTCACGCTCCTCGAAGAAGATCCACCGCAGCAGCTCGCGGTCTTTTGGGGTCATGGAGCTTAAGGTCTCGCGCACTTTCGCCCGGCGTTCTTCGGTCACCAGCACGGATTCCGCGTCGGGATCCTCACCTGGAATATCGGCTTGGAATTCCTCTTGCTGTAGGAATTTGCTTTGGGACCGGTACATTTCGAAAAGGACGTTGTTGGATACGGAATTGACAAATGCTCCCAAAGACTCGGGGTTGTCGAGGCCGCCCGGGCGGCGGATCGTGCTGAGCACACGCAAAAAAACTTCCTGCTTGGCGTCTTCTACGAGATGGGGCACACGAAGACGGCTGCGTAGTTTGATCGTGATCAATTCGCCGAAGTACTCAGTGAAGTGACGTTCGGTTTCTTGATCACCTTCAGCAAGCCGCCGCAGGTATTCCGAGTCGAAAGTATGCCTTTCCACCGATTGTTCAGCTTAGACCGTCGGTGCCCAACCGGGTGGGAGAGCTCCAGTATGGCTGTAACTCATATCTTATACAAATTTTGCGAGAGGTACGGGCAAGAAAGCGCACGAGGTTTCGCGTTATGCTCGAAGAGACGATGGGAAAGAAAGTAGCGATTTTCGGGAGCGCAGGGCAACTTGGGACCGAGTTGCAGAGAGAGTTTGAGAGCAGGGGATTTTCAGTTATCGGTCTTGATCGCAAAACCGTGGACATCGCCGATGCCGCACAGGTTGAAAACTGCATTGCATCGCTCGAGCCGTCGATTGTGCTAAACGCGGCAGCTTATAACCAGGTGGACGTTGCCGAGGCCGAACCGCAGGCAGCCTTTGTCGGAAATGCGCTGGCGGTGCGCAACCTGGCGGTTTCCTGCCGGCAGGTCGACGCATACTTCGTTCACTTCTCGACGGACTACGTGTTCGACGGGATGGCGGGGCGTCCTTATACGGAGGAAGACAAGGTTCACCCGCTCAATGCTTATGGGGTGTCGAAGTTGGCCGGGGAGCTGTACGCACAAGCATATCTGGAGCGCGTTCTCATCGTCCGGACGTCAGGAGTGTTTGGGCCTGCGGGACTGCGCACGGCGCGAGGTAATTTTGTCGAACTGATGCTGCGGTTGGCAGCCAAGGGACAGCCCATCCGTGTTGTCGAAGACCACGTCGCCTCTCCAACGTATGCGCCGCTGCTTGCCTCAAGGACTGCGGACCTGGTTGAAAGGGAGGCAGTGGGAATCTTTCACATCGGCGGCGGCACGCCCATTTCCTGGTATGATTACGCGCGGCTTATTTTTGACGTGGCCGGGCTTACTCCCGAGTTGAAGCCTACGAACGAGAGGGAGTATCGGACGGCGGCGCGGAGGCCTCGCTTCTCAGCGCTGTCGAACGGCAAGATGGAGTCGTTTGGGTTGGAGCCGATGCCGCCGCTGAGATCCATGGTCGAGAACTACATGGAGGCGCGGTCGCAGGTGATTATGGCCGGCCGCTCGTAGCGTAGTATCCCTTGCGTGCTTGTACCCGAAGGTCCTTATCCCTGGTCTTGATTTCGATGCGGCGGAATCCGCCATCACCGGTGGGCTTGGCAGGAGTGTAACCAATTGCGTACTGACTGCGCATCTCCATCTCGATCTGCTTAAATATGTCATCCAGGGTCTGCTTCTTTGAGACCTTAAAGACGCGCCCGCCAGTATCTTCCGAGATGCGCTTCAGATCCGAGTCCGACCCTCCGTAGCGCGGATCTGAGAAGAGAATGCTGTAAACGATTGCGTCGGACTTATGCGCCGCCTCCATTGCCTCGCTCATCTTGATGCGGCTGCCGACATCGACGCCGTCCGTGATGACAATGATTGCCTTCCGGCCTACCTCCCGGCGTAGCTTCTCTTCGGCGGCGAGATAGATTGCCTCGAACAGGACGGTGCCGCGTGGGTTGGAAGGAATGGGTCCAGGATTGAGGATTCCAGGGACATAAGGCGAAGCTTGCACCCTGAGTCCCTCCAGCCCTTTTCTCAGAAGAGTTGTGGAGTTCGTGAAGTCCTGCAGCAGCTCCGTGTCTGTTCCAAAGCTGATGAGGAACGCCATATCCTTTTCCTTGAGTACATTGGAAAAGAACTGCAAGGCTGCCCGGCGTTCCGTCTCAATCAAATTCTCCTGGCTCCGGCTTACGTCAACAAGCAGACCGATGGTGAGAGGAAGGTCGGTCTCCCTGGCGAAGAATTTAATCTCCTGGGGTTTGCCTTCCTCGCTAACGATGAAGTCTTCTTTCGAGAGGCCTGGAACCAGCGCGCCCTTCCGATCCCGCACGGAGAACAGGACGTTGACAACATCAACGTCGACTTTGATTGTCGGTTCCTCGTTCTCCTGCTGCGCTGTTTGAGCTTGCTGCGCGCCGACGGTAAGCGGCAGAAGGGCGATCGCGGCAAGCACGGTCGGAACAAGGCGCGGTTTTCGCAGGTACATCATTTATCGAACTAATAGATGCACAACACAAACGCCTTGTTCCAGCGGAAATCGAAGAAGGGGAGACGGCAGCCTCAATGGAAACGGCCGCTACCACTGAACGGTCTGGCCGGGCTGCAAGGGCCAAACCTCGGTTTCGGGCTGATCTCTGAGCAAGCCAGCGAGCGTCTCCGGACGTCCGGTCAGGGCAGGGAATGTTCCGAAGTGCATCGGGATCACCTTGCGGGGCTTGAGAAGACGGCATGCGGCTGCAGCTTCGTAAGGACTCATGGTGAACAGATCGCCGATGGGCAGGATCGCCAGTTCGGGTCGGTACAGCTGGTGAATCAAGGCCATGTCGGAGAAGACGCTTGTGTCTCCCGCGAAGTAGAGGCGCCTGCCATCGGGAAGGGTAAGGACATAGCCTGCCGCCTCGCCGCCGTAGATGATCTTTCCGTCGTCGAGAATGCCGCAGCTGTGCACGGCATGCGTCATGGTCACCTTGACGCGATGCACGATCTGCGATCCTCCCTTGTTCATTCCGGAGCAATTGCTCACACCCTTCGATTCGAGCCAGTGGCAGATCTCATAAATTCCAACGACGGTCGGTGAAAACCGTTGTGCCAGCGGAATGACGTCATGGATGTGATCGAAGTGACCGTGCGTGATGAGAATTGCGTCAATGCGGTCGAACTCGTGCTTCTCCGGGTGTGCGGGATTGCCAGTCACCCATGGATCCATCACGAAGACCTCGCCTGTTTCGAGACGCAGTTGGAAGGTTCCGTGCCCGAGCCACGTGATGTTCAGCATGTGTCGCTCCTTCTAGTCAATCTTCAAGTGGTTGGCTGTGGTAAAACTGTCTGGCCAGTGTATTGTATGCCGTCCCCAACTTTTGCCAGCTGAGGGATCGAAACCGGTAGACGGCCTGTGATTGGAATCTCTCCGAACAAAGCGCGGACGACCGCTGCCTCCGACGGTTCGACCGGGCTGCAGGTGGTGAGATAAACCGAAGAGGCGGGGTATCCCTGCAAAAGATAAGGGCTGCCGAGAGATGCCAGCACGATCGGACGCTGCGTTGCGTACAGCTGGTTCATAAAAAAGGGATAGTTGCCCGGCAAGGGAACATCGCCCCTGGCTGAGCTCACAAAAGCCAATACTACAATTTTCTCCGAAGAGGCTGCTCTTGCCGCCGCATCGCGAAACTCCGCCAGGCCATCGCTTGGGGCAAACAGTTGGATTCGCGCTCTGGGAACCCGACGGGCGAGCTCTTCCATCAACCGCCGGCCCTGGGAAGTGAATCGGGATTCGGTCAGGATGAAATACGACGCCGTTTGCGGATTCTTCAGAGGAACCAGAGCGTAGTCATTCTTCACGAGGGTTACGGCCCGATCCGCGACGCTTTGCGCTTCCGCAAGCGCCTCTTCGGAATCCAGGGTGTCGGCGATCGCCTCGAGGTTCACCAGGCGCTGCCGATGCAGTCCCAGACGTACTTTGGCAGATAGAAGGCGCCGCAAGCTCGCATCGATCCTTGCCTCCGTAATCCGTCCTTTCCGTACCGCCTCAACGACCGCCTTAATCACCACGTCGGGATTCGGCGGCATCAGCAGCAGATCGACGCCCGCCTCGATGGCACGAACGGCCGCTTCGCCAGGAGGAAGCTCCTTGGACAATCCGTTCATATCCATGGCGTCGGTTACGACGAGCCCTTTGAAGCCAAGCTCCTTGCGCAAAAGGTCCGTCAGGATCGCGCGGGAGACTGTTGCCGGAATCTCCTCGCTTTCCATTGCAGGCACGGCCATGTGCGCTGTCATGACGGAGTCTACGCCAGCGTCAATCGCTTCGCGAAATGGCACCAGCTCAACCGCATTCATTCGTTCGCGGCTGATGTCGAGCCGCGGCATGCCCTTATGACTGTCGACGGCGGTGTCTCCATGGCCAGGGAAGTGTTTGACGGTCAGAAGCACTGGGTGCTTCTTCTCTCTGCGCGCACCCTCGATGAAGGCGCGGACATGCTGTCCGACGGATACAGGATCTTCTCCAAACGACCGGATGTTGATGACCGGATTATCAGGATTGTTGTTGACATCGGCGACCGGGGCGAAAACCCAATGCACGCCCAGTGCTCTCGCTTCGCGGGCTGTGGCCGCACCAAGGCGGCGCGTTGCCTCCAGATCGCCGGTCGCGGCATACGCCATTGCATGCGGGTACTTCGTTGTGTCCGTGACACGCATGGAAGCGCCGCGCTCGAAATCTCCACCCACAAGCAGCGGGATGCGCGCCTGCCTCTGCATGCGATTCAGGAATGTGGCCATGACGTAAGGGTCGACCCGCCGGATGATCCCGTTCTCCACGCGATTCACAACGATTACGCCGCCGACGCCGACATCGCGCACAAGGCGCACAAATTCGCGGTACTCGCGGGCGCGACGCCTTGGCATCTCGCCGTAGGAGGTGATCATGACCAGCTGCGCGACCTTCTTTTCCAGAGGGAGCGATCGCATCCAGCGCTCAACCGTATCGGGCTTATCGGGTGCTACGCGCGCTGCTGCGGGAGGGACGACTGGCTTTTGAACAGCTGTTGCGCCAGGCTTGGACGGGTTTGAGGAACCCTTTTGGGTGTAAAGGGTCAGTGGGTAAAGAAGTGCTGTCAGGAGTGCACAACTCCCGACAGCAATCTTCCGGTACTTCATATAATACTTCCAGTATAAGCTGCGGGGAATGGCTACTTGGCCTTTGGATTGGCCTTAAGGTTAAGATTCCGCTGCGCGACAGCCGGTTTCCGCGGAGGCGCTTTTCGCTTCAGGAGCCGATTCACCGCTCGTACGAGGTGGCCTACCTCAGTCGCGCTCTTCTGAATCACGACATCCGCTCCGGTATTCTGCTCATTCAATCCGAGAGCATCCGCGAAGCCGGAGATCAGGATCACAGGAACCTTCGGTTCCCGGGCCCGAATCTGTTCGATGAAGGCGACGCCGTCCATCATCGGCATGCGGTAGTCCGTGATGATAAGGTCGAACGCTCCTGGTTGGAAGACATCCAGCGCCTCAAGCGCCCCGGAAGCGGTGGTTATCCGATATCCGAGTTCCTCGAGGACGCACTTTCGGGCAGCCAGACCGTTCGCGTTGTCATCCACGAGGAGAATCCGGGTCGACGAGGCGGATAGTTGAGGAGAGATTGCACCCATGCAGTTCAGACTTCGCGACAGTAACAAAGCTGTGACAGCGTGTCAACGAACTCGTATCGGTTTGTAAAGAGGCGAGATGTAGAACTTGACTTCCGGGGAGCGCGTGTATCCAAAGGCTGAATCAAACACTCCGAGTCCTCTCTGGCCGCGATCCTCCCGACCTACTCCACTTCACGCGGAGCGGTATATCCGGATTTTGCTATGATTGTGTACTTGATGGGTTTGTTCTTCTCGTCCACGATCCGCAAGGGCTGATTTGTAGCCGGGTCCACAAGCTCGACCTTGATCTTGCGGAACTTGCCGTCGCGAGCCTGATTGGTCGGCTGATACGCTAGCGAGTACTGATTGCGCAGAGCGTCTGCGATGGCTGCGAAGATTCCGGGAAACTCGCCGTAGAACCGCGGAAAGAAGGACTGGCCGCCGGTTTCTTTGGAGAAGGTTCGCAGCTGATTGTCCGCCTGCAAGAAGTCGAGGCGGGCGATCGGGCCGAGGTATCCCCTCGCGTCATACCATTCCCGAAGCGCCTGCATGAGTCCGATTGAGTAAATCGGAACACCAGCGCTCTGCAGAATCTTGCGGGTTTTGTCAAACGTCAGCTTGCTGAACGTGTCTATACCACTCGAGATGAGGACGATCGCCTTTCGGCCTTCAATCTCGGACATTCGTTCCGCCGTGTCCGTGATGGCGTCGAACAGGTTCGACTCGGAGTAGGCTGCAATCTGCAGCCGGCGCATGGCCTGATAGGCTTCCTGCTTGTTCTGCGTGAAATCGGTCAGAATCTCCGGACGCAGGTCGTACGCCACCACCGCAACGTAGTCTTCCGGCTTCAGCGTCTCCAGAAAGCCGTATGCCGCTGTCAGCGTCTGATACCAGGATTCGGTCCAATACTGCTGGAACAGATTACTGAACTCGATGACCATCGCGACGGTCATCGGAGCCTCGCCCATGGAGAAGCTCGTAATCTGCTGCGGAACGCCGTCTTCGAGAATGCGGAACCGGTCCTGGGGAATGTTCGGAATGAACCGGCCCTTGTTGTCAAGCACGGCGACGTCTACCGAGACGGTTGTTGCGTCGCTGCGAAAAGTCGCTGTGCCCTCAGGGGGGAGATCGCCCTTCTTCTTGAACTGTGAGGGGATCTTGGGTTGCTCCGGTTCCGCCGCCTGGCCCTGCTTTCTGGGTCTGGCCACGGCTTCGCCGCGTTCCTTCTTCGGTCCTTCCTGCGCGATGCCAACGCTAAGCGCTGGCAGAAGGCAAATGGCCAGCAGATTCGCGATAAATCTTAGTCTGTTCATGGCTGCTCCGAAGCAAGGTGGAAAAAGCATCCCCACAAGTCTATATCCAAAGTAGACGTCCCGGGAAGAGTTTACGGTTTCGGCTGCTGTTGCGCAAATCCTGGTTCTATTGAACCCATGGGTCGTCCGAGCCCCGCTTCCGCAGGTATACCTGGAATTTCCTCTTCGCCCTTTCCATCTTCCAGCGGTGGTAACGGTGCTCGATCGAGCCCAGCAGGTTAAACCTGACGCGGCTGTCCCACTTCATGTAGGCGAAGCCGAAAATCAGGCCGCCAAGATGAGCGATGTCACTCACGCCGCTGCCGCTCATCCGGAGCGAACTCAGGAACGCCATAGCGCCGAGAATCATCACAAAATATCTGGCGCGGATCGGAAAGAGGATAAAGATGATCGTTGCGTCCGGAAACAGGAGCGCAAAAGCCATCATGATTCCGTAAATCGCGCCGGAAGCGCCGATGGTTCGCGTGTCGGGCGTACCGTAGAGGTAGTTGCCCAGGATGACGCAGAGTCCCGCGCCGATACCGCAGAGGAAGTAGAACTGAAGGAATCGCTTCGTTCCCCACGTCCGCTCCAGATCGGAGCCGAACATCCAAAGCGCCAGCATATTGAGCAGGATGTGGCCAAAATGAAACGGACTGTGTACGAACAGGTAAGTGACCAGTTGCCACACGGCGAGTTCGGTCACCACCGCTCTCGGCACCAGCGCGAGTAGGGAGAAGATACCTTCGGCAGCAGTTCGCGCGGTCAGAAAGTACAGCAGGAAGATCGCGATGTTCGAGATCAGCAGCCACTTTACGCCGGGCGGAATGCTGCCCGAATAGGAGAAACCGGCCGTTCGATACCGATATGGATACGGCATGTAATCCCTAGGCCCTAGAATCAGGATAACAGAAGGAGGCAGCGAAGGCGCCCTGAAAACGCGGCCCAGCCCGCCGGCAGCGCCGTCTGCCGGTCTCGGCAGGTGGAGACGGCATGTTGTCCTACGCCTCGCCTGCCGCAACCGGAGCGGATCTCATGTGCGAGGGATCAAGATTTTGATAAGGTATGCGCCCGCTCTTGAGTGAGGGCCGCGTCGGCCCGCCCATATCGCGTCAGCAGAATCGCCAGACCTTCGACAGCGCCCGCGATGGCAAACCATACCTGCCAGCGGGAGAAGATCCCTTCCGAAATGGCGAAGGAGCCGGTGAAACCTAAATCGGCCCCAATGCGCCAGATGCAAAGCACGCCGGCCATCAATGCTGCCGGCGTCAGCAACGCGGCGAAGGCCAGCGCCAGGCGCTGGTTCTTTCTAGCCTTCTTTTGAACCGTCGGGCCCTGGCTTAGTCGGATTTTCACCAACATTTCGGCGTTTTTCCCCAGTCTACCAGCATTTGCGATAGAGTGTTGAGTTGGCGTAAACCAACGCGGGAAATGACCCGGCCACAAGGGGATATGCAGCCTCGAGGCTGGAGCCCCGGCCGCGGTTAGCGCATGAGAAAGGACGGACCAACATAAGTATGCGAAAGATCAGAACAGCTGTGATCGGCGCCGGATTCATGGGCAGGGTCCACTCGGAAGCCATCCGCCGCCTGGGCAATGTTGAGATTGCAGCGGTCGCGGCCTCCACCGAGGAGGAGGCTCGCCGGTTTGCAGATTCCATCGGCGTCGAACGCGGCACCGCCGATTACAACACGATCCTTTCGGATCCTTCTATTGAAGCTGTTCATGTCTGCACGCCGAACGCGTTGCACTATCCAATCTCAAAGGCTGCAATGCTTGCAGGCAAGCATGTCCTTTGTGAAAAGCCGCTAGCCATGTCTGCGGCGGAAGCGCGCGAGATGTTGAGGATTGCGGAGGAGAAGGGTGTGGTGCATTGCGTCAATCACAACCTTCGCTACTACCCCGTGCTTCAGCATGTCCGCAGGATGATTGCCAACGGAGAGCTGGGCGACGTTCTTGTCGTTCAAGGCACGTACTCGCAAGACTGGTTGCTCTACGATACCGACTACAACTGGCGCATCGAGCGACCCCATAACGGTCCGCTCCGGGTGATGGGAGACATCGGCTCCCACTGGATGGATATGATCCAGCACCTCACCGGACTGAAGATCACCGCGCTTTGCGCCGACCTCGCCATCTTCCACAAGACTCGGAAGCGCCCGAAGGTTTCCATCCAGACGTTCGCAGGAAAGACATTGAGGCCCGAGGATTATGACGAGGTGCCAATTGACACCGACGACTTCGGCGCCGTGCTCCTCCACCTCGGCGATCGCGCCAGGGGAGCCTTCACGGTAAGCCAGGTTTCGGCTGGCTGCAAGAACCGTTTCCAGGTGGAGATTTACGGCACCAAGTGCGGAATTCAGTGGAATCAGGAGAAGCCGGACGAGCTCTGGATCGGTCATCGCAACTCCCCCAACCAGATGATCGTCAAAGATCCGTCTTTGCTGGAGCCTGAGGCTTCCACCTATGCGGACCTGCCGGGTGGCCACAGCGAGGGATACGACGACACGCACAAGCAGGTCTACCGCCGTTTCTACCGAAAGATTGCAGATCCGGCAGCGCCCGTAGAGTTCCCGACGTTTGCCGATGGCCTGTGGGGCATGGAGCTGCTCGAAAAAGTGATCGAGAGCGCCGAACGCAGGGGCTGGGTAGAGACCGGCGCCGCAGCAGCCGCACAATAAAGAAGCCTTCCGCGCCCGGACCTTTCAGGATCCGGGCGCACCATTCCTCACGAAACCCCGCACTCCGCTCCGGGTCTAACATTTGACTGAACTGCCTGGCGGGGCGTATGCGTGTCGGGATCAAGCCTTCAGAGTCCGCGGTCGGATCGCTCGACGTCATTGCGCCTGGAATCTTTGGATTCCGCACGCTCATCGCCAATGTGTTCGGTGTTTCCAATGACGATGGATCGTGGAGTCTGATCGATGCCGGGCTGTCCTATTCCGCTTCCCGCATTCTGTCGTGGGCTGCAGAACATCACGGCACGAGGCCGCCCGACGCCATTCTTCTCACACACGGCCACTTTGATCATGTCGGCGCCCTCGAGGAGCTCGTTGCGTCCTGGGACGTCCCCGTTTATGCTCACCCTCTCGAGCTTACATACCTGACCGGACGTTCCGAGTATCCGCCGCCGGATCCAAGCGTCGGCGGCGGAGCTATCGCCTTCCTCGCGGCTCTTTATCCTCGCGGCCCCATCAATCTGGGAAGTCGCGTTCGTCCGCTTCCGGCCGACGGCACAGTGCCGAACCTTCCGGGCTGGCGGTGGATTCACACGCCGGGCCATACGGCTGGGCACGTGTCGTTCTTTCGCGAAAGTGACAAAGTCCTGATCGCCGGCGATGCAATCAGCACGACAAAACAGGAGTCACTGTTCAGCGTTCTGGTGCAGCGTCCTGAAGTGAATGGTCCTCCGGCCTATTACACAAGCGACTGGGGCGCAGCAGCCGAGTCCGTGCGGTGCCTGGCTGAGCTTGAGCCCGCAGTCATTGCGTGCGGCCACGGCATGCCGATCATCGGTCCGGAAGCGGCAGCCGATCTCCGCGAGCTCGCCAGAGCGTTTCCGGATCGTGCGGTGCCTGCTCGGGGGCGGTATGTCCGGCGGCCTGCGGTGACGGATGAAGACGGAGTGGTATCCGTGCCGCCGCCGGTCCTGACCACGGCGCCTCGCATCGTGCTGGCTGCTGCGGCTGCCGGTGTCATCTTGTACGGGCTGAATCGCCGGCGCTCACGCAGAGGGGGGGCGTATCGCGGGCGATAGAACGTCACTTTCTCATTTCGACTTTCCAGCAAAAAATAAATCGTTGAGATGCAGTCGGTTAAAGGGAAATGTGCGCGCCGGGAGGGCGTAAATTCTTGATCCTCGCCGCTAGACTGTAGCCGAAAGCGGTTCCATCCGCAACAAAGCCCTAAAGAGGCCCCGATTCGGGAGAGTCGGGGCCTTTCGTTTTTTGGAGATTACTATGCATGGAGTTACGAACCGGCTGTCCTGGATTTTGATGTGCCTCCTCCTCGTATCCTCGGCTGAGGGCGCTCCGACGCTGACGACAGTTCAGGACATTTTGTATAAAGCTGATGGCACCCGATTCAATGGAACCGCCTTTATTGAATGGCGCTCCTTTCAGACCGCGGATCAGCAGAACATCGCAACGCAGAGCGTGGTGGTCCCGATCATCGACGGTGTGTTACGGGTCCAGCTTGCGCCTTCTACCACAGCCAATCCGCCCGCGTACTATCTGGTTCGCTATAACAGCGACGGGCGTGTGCAGTTCACGGAAACGTGGTCAGTTCCACCAAGCACGACTCCGCTGCAATTGAAAGATGTACGGCAGGCGCTTCCGCCGGGCGGATCGGGGACACCGCCTCCGGCCTCCAACCTGAGGATTTCTGACATTGAAGGGCTAAACGACGAACTGTCCTTACGCGTCGTGCGAGGACCGGGGTTCGTCCCTTCGCGCGTGGCTCATATCAATGCCTCCGGCGCTCTTGAGGCGGTCGTTGGGAACACGAACGATTGCGTTCGGGTGGATGGCACATCGGGGCCATGCGGCACAGGCTCGTCGAGCACGCCGGTTTTCGTGGACGGGGAGACGCCGGCAGGATTGGTCAACGGCTCCAATGCAGTCTTCACACTGTCCGGAGTCCCGGAACCGGCGGCCAGCCTTAGCCTGTACAAGAACGGCGTTCTCCAGAAGCCTGGCCTTGACTACAGCCTCAGCAGCAACACTATCACCTTCACCCCTCAGGCAATTCCTGCTTCGGGCGATGTACTGCTCGCTTCCTATCGAATGGGACAGACGGGAATACCAGCAGGACTCGCAGGCGGAGCCTTAACGGGTTCGTACCCAGCGCCATCACTTGCAGCCGGCGTCGTTTCCGACTACAACGTCAGTCCTGTTGCCGCGATCGCCGAAAGCAAGCTTGCCTTGAACTACCCTACACACTCGAATGCAAATGACCCAACTCCCGAGCAGAAGGCGGCCCTGGCGGGAACAGCAGGAACACCTTCCGGCACGAACCGTTTTGTGACGAACGAAGATCCTCGCCTTACCGGTCCGAGACCGCCGCTTGCGCATTCGCTGCTCAGTCCGGAACACGGCGATACCAAAACCGCGACGCCTGCCCGAGGGGATCTGATCGTTGCGCAAGGATCGACTCCGACATGGACGAGGCTGCCCATTGGACCGGCCAACCGCTGCCTGACATCCAATGGCTTCGACGCCGTCTGGAACACATGTCTGTTCACTGGATTCACAAACGGAGCAGTCCCGTTTGTCGACGCCTCAGGAAACCTCGCACAGAACAGCAACCGGCTTTTCTGGGACAACACAAACCGCAGACTGGGAATCGGCACCAACTTTCCTTCGTCGACGCTTCACGTTTTCGATGCCACGGCCGGAACGGGCTCGACGGCAATTACGGTTCGTGCCGGGCAGGGGCAGGGAACGAATCCCCTGCAGCGGTGGCTCGCTGCAGACACAACCGAGCTTGCGAGAGTTGACCCGGACGGATTGATTGCGGCAAGGAGTTTTCGAGGCACGACGGGGGCGTCGGCTGCCTGGCAGGAAAACGGCAACGCTGTAGACCCTCTGTCGCCCGCGGACGGAGACGCGTGGTATAACACATCCTCGCAGTCGCGCCGAACTCGGGAAGCCGGGCAGACGCACTCGCTTCCTCAGGTGATCTGCAGCAGTGCGGGACAGATTACCTCTTCTACGCAGGCAACTTCTTTAGGCTCCTGCCGCATTCCGGCTGCGGCGCTCCGCCCTGGCGATCGCATTGAAGTACGATTCGACTTCTCGCACGAGGGGACGTCGAGCGGGTTTGGAATGGAACTTCGATGGGGCCAATCCTCCGTTCTTTCTAGGACCGCCGGTTCAACGGAATCGAAGATTACGGGCCGCTTCGATGCCGCCGTCGGCGCGTCTGGCGTAAGCTGGAGCGCGCAGACGTGGGGAGCGTCGCTCAGTCTTTCGGCCACGGCCGGGGCAGTGGATGGAGCTTTGGACGAGGGCCGGGTGATTACGTTCTGGGGGCATATGAGCGGCACTACGAGCGATACGGTTACGCTGCGCAATTTTACGGTCATCCGCTACCCGGCGCAGGAGAACCCGTAAAGGGCAGGCTGCCGCCAGCCCCAGTGGCAGTCCAACGGGAGCCGCGAGCTCAGTTGTCACCGTCAAAAAAGAGCATGATATCCCCCCGAGCCCTGGCCAGCTTTGCGCGCGCGAGAAGGTAATCGTAGCGAGCCCGGATCTCGCGGTCTTCTGCTTGCGCCAGGATGCTTTGCGCAACAATCGGATCGAGGCTGGTGGCGAGTCCTTCCGAATAGCGAAGGCGCGACAGCTCCAGGGCTTCACGCGCGGCCGCGGCGCCCCTGGAAGCAGCATTCAAGGCATCGCGCGCTGCTTCCATTTCGAGCAACGACTCACGGACTTCCTGTGCGACTTTGAGGTCCAAGTCCCTGATTTGCTGCTTGACGCGATCGGCCTGGAGGCGGGCCGCCGATGCCTCGGCGGTAAGCCGGCCGCTGGTCCACAGCGGAAATGTGATCGATGCGCCGGCTACGTAGGTTGAAAGGGATTGATCCGGACCGCGGCCCAGGAGGCCGTAGTCGCCCGATACGGTTAGCTTGGGCCACCGCTCGCGCTCTGCGCGCTGCCGCTCGTATTCCGACGCGCGGAGCCTTGCCTGCAGAGCCTTGAACTCAGGCCGCACCTCTTTCGCATCCCGGATCAGAGCCTCGGCCGAAGGCTCTTCTATGTTCAGCGGAACGGATTCGGGAACAAGCTCGAAGTCTGTGTCTTCGAGGCCGATTGTACGAGCGATCATCGTTTTTGCGATTGCCGCATCGCGGCGCGCACTGATCACAATCGACCGCTCTCCTTCGTATTGCTCCTCCGCGCGTACGACATCCAAGCGGCTGGATGTCCCTGTGCCCTCCCGGTCCTGAGCCTGCTGGAGAGACGCAGCTGCGGCAGCCATACGAGCTTCTGCCGCCCTGATCGTCGATTCTGCCTGAAGAGCTTTCAGATAAAGCTGGAGGACTGCAAGCTGCGTCTCCTGACGAACGGCAGCGGCCTCGTAGCGGCTCTCCTCCGTCCTTGCGCGCGCAGCGCGAATCGTCGAGACGAGGCTCATGTCAAATACGGTCTGAGTGAGGGCAGGACGGGCGTTGAACGTGCGGAAGGGGCCAATGCGATCGGTAAAGCCGGGAATCACAAGCCCGATGCCTTGCAGATTATTCGTCTGATAGGCGCTGGCGATCAAAGCCGAGAGCTGCGGCCGGTATGCAGACGCGGCGATCCGTTCTGAAGCCTCAGCTTCCAAGGTCCTGAGAGCGGCGATCTGCGCGTCCGGGTTCAATCGCGCTGCGAGCTCTACGGCCTCCCGCATTGACAGGGTTCGAGCCCCAAACGCTGGCAGGCAGACCGCCAGCGTGAAAATGACGATGCGTTTCATTGAGCTCCTCCGAAGATTTCAGTATCTCTCGGAGGGCTTCCTAACTGGAACTTAGTGGCTCAGTTGGATGATGGAAAAGACCGCGCCCTGCAAATCCTGGATTATCGCGAATTCCCCGACATCGGGAATTGGCGTTGGAGGAACACGGACCCGGGCGCCTAACTCGAATGATTTAGCGGCCGTCGCTTTACAGTCCGACACGAGGAAGTATGGCATCCAGTGCGGCGGCACATCTCCCCACTCTTTCGCAATCTTGATCATGCCGCCGATCGACCGGCCACCTAACTGCCATTCCGTGTACTCGAGGGGTGCATCTGCGGGACCGCCCATGGACGTCTTTTCTCCCCACTTCAAGAGCCCCATGTAGAACTTCTTAGCACTCGCCGTGTCAGTCGTTACAAGTTCCGGCCAGCTCATCGTTCCAGGAACATTTGCGATCCGCGTTCCAATATGTTGTTTCGGCTGCCATAAGCCAAACACAGCACCCTGCGGGTCGCGGATCAAAGCCATGCGGCCGTAATCCATGACATCGAGGGGGCCCATGAGCGCTGAGCCACCAAGCTCAGTTGCTTTCCGGCTGGACTCGTCCGCATCCTGTACCGAGAGATACAACATCCAGTGGGGCTTGACTCCCTGCTTCTGTTGTTCCTCCGGCAGCTGGTACAATGCACCAGCTTCGAGGCCATTGACCTTCACTGTCGCGTAAGTGCTGTCCGCGTTTTCAAACGACCAGCCGAAAAGCGCTCCGTAGAATGCTTCGGCTGCCTTTTGATTGGTAGTCCCAAGTTCCGCCCAGCAAAACTCTCCTGGTGCGTGTTTATCGATTGCGCCGGTCGCAGATGCGGTCACTTTCCGGAACCTCCCAGCGAACTATAGCATGGGAGGTTCCCGTATCGTAGTAGCGCCAGCGCATGGCATCGGTTAATTCTTCATTAAGCCCGATGCAACAGCGGAAACACCGAAGGTTCGGGCAGGCGCACTCCGATTCGGGCAGAGAGGGGTTCACGGATGATGGGCACGCTTAGAGCGAACCGTCGGGCTGAAGCTGTCGTTCCGCTACGGCGCCCAGAACGGTTCACTCGATGGCAGAAAATCGATGGGCACTTCGGGGATAAACGTCTTCAGCCAGCGGGCGCACTCTTTCATTCCGCTCTCTTCAGAGGGGACATGTCCGAGGATGATAAGACTCTTCTTGTGTCCCGCAGTCATGGCATCCCGGGCATACTCGATCCCCTCCCACTCGCGGCACTCGCCAATAATTAGTGCATCGACGTTGTCCCGCTCCAGCCAGCGAATGACAGCCGGACCGCTCGTATAGCCGGGACTGACAGCGATCCGTGAAACCTGCAGCTCCGGATTGCCGATCACGCGCATGGTGCGGATGGAGAGGCAGTCTCGCAGGCTGCGAGCGACTGCGCGCAGCGGTGCGGGCGGAAGGACGAATACGCGCGGCGAGGAAGAATCCTGATACTTAGCCCAACCGAGCGCATCGACGAGGCCGGTGAGAATCCCATCCGGACGGCGTCTGTGCCAGTGGTCATGAAATCGCCAGATGACGAGATCGTTGTCGCGGATTACTTTCTGCTTTCGCTCGAAAACTGCGCCCGAGAGCCCGTCGATGCGATCTTCGTGGTTATAAAAAGTTGGTTCATGAACGATGATGAGGTTGCGTCCTGCGGCGGCGGCCCGTTCCAGGACATCCAGAGTGCCACCGAAGGACGTGGCGATGCCTCGCACCGTTGTATCCGGGTTGCCCGCCTTGAACGTATCGACTGTTTTCTCCTCCCAGGGGACACCCACATTCTGCTTGATGCGGTTGATGACATCCCGCGCAGTCAGCGGTTTATTCTGGGCTGCCAAATGGAAGGCTGTAAAGCCAGCCGCGGCCAGCCAGCGGCGTCGCGAAAACGTGGAAGACGGTATCACACAATGCATGCTACGGACTCGCCATAGTCTATCACCGGCGGCGAAGGAAGGGTGAGCAGTTGATTAAGCGGATTCACGGCTTCGTAAACTGTGATGATAAATTCGCTGTGAATCTTGACTTTCTGTTTCTCCGGAGATAGCATTGCCCCGCAGTATCGCTGTGATTAGGGGGCACGATACATGCTTAGGCGAATATCGTCCGCGTTGACGCTTCTCTCCGCGCTTGCCGTGCCGATGCTGTTACGCGCGCAAGGTTCCGACGCGGTCCTTGTAGGCATCATCACTGATGCTTCGGGCGCCGCCGTAGCGGGAGCGACCGTCTCTGCCGTTAACGTCGCGACCGGCGTAAGTCGCGATGTCATTACTAATCAGACTGGAGCTTATCGTATTGGTCCGCTTGTACCTGGGACTTACGAAGTGCGGACTTCGATGACTGGGTTCAAGACTAAGGTCCAAAGCAACGTGGTGTTGCAGACAGGCGCTGTCCTGAAGGTCGACCTGGTGCTGGAAGTCGGTGATGTTTCCGAGCGGATCGAAGTTACGGCTGCCGCTCCTATGCTGCAGACGCAGGAAACTTCGGTCGGCGGTGTAATTACAACCTCGCAGCTTGAACGAATCCCCGTGAACGGCCGTAACTACACGCGGCTTCTCGTGTTGATGCCAGGCAGCAGCGATATCCGGCGGAGCCAGGGCCGCGGTGACCTCTCAGGCACGCAGATGGTTTCGATTAACGGTCAGCGCACGCAGGACAACAACTACACGATCGACGGCATTGACAACAACATGATGTTCATGAACTCCCCGGGAGGTTCACCTCCGATGGACGCGATTCAGGAGTTCCGCGTCTCGACGGGGAATTCCGCGGAATACGGCCGGTCTGCTGGCGCAAACGTCAATATCTCGATCAAGTCCGGCACGCGTGACCTGCATGGTTCCGCTTATTGGTACGTTCGCAATGACAAGTTCGATGCGAACGAATGGTTCGCAAACCGGCAGAACCGGGGCAAAGTCCCCTTCCGTCAGAACCAGTACGGCATCTCGATTGGCGGTCCGGTCGTTCTTCCAAAGATTTATAACGGGCGCGACAAAACCTTCTGGTTCGCAAGTTGGGAGGGCTTCCGCCGCCGTCGCGGGCAGACAGCTCAGGGCACGGTGCCTCTGGAGCCGATGCGTCAAGGTGACTTCTCGATGCTGAGCACCAAGATCTACGATCCGCTCACCGGCCAGTTGAACGCAAACGGAGAGAGCGTGCGCCAGCCGTTCGGGCGGTGTCCCGGGTTTAGTTGAAGGTTGGCAGTGAACGGCTGAAATCATCTTACGCTACTTTCTCCTTCTTCGGCACACAGCTTTCACGGCCCAAAAGGGCTGCCAGAGACCACAACTCCTGATAGCCATCGATCCGCCGGAAATGCTTCTCGGTGAGCAGCCAGGCGGAAGCCGCCCAACGTTCCGCCATATCCGCGTCGCGCCAGCGGCACACATTGCGCGTTCTCTTGCGGACGCCGCTATGCGGGCTTTCGATCAGGTTGGTCGTCGCCAGACATTTGTGCAGGCTGAGTGGAATCTTGAGGCGCTGCAAGGTGAACATCTCCTTCATCCCTTCGCGCAAGCTGCGCGCCGCCGAGGCGTAATCGTACTCCAGTTGACGCGCGATCTGCTCCAGTCGCTTCTCGCCTTCTTCGGCGCTGGAAAGCTTGAAGGCCGCGCGCATCAGCCGGCGCGTCTGCTCCTGCTGCTCTTTGGGCAGCTCACCCATGACGTTCTCAATTTTGTGGTTGCGGCAACGCTGCACCTCCTGCTCGCGGCCGAACACCTCCTCGATGCCGGCGCGCAGGGCTTTGGCGCCGTCGATGATGAACAGATATTTCCGGTCGGTTGGCAGGCCGCGATCACGCAGGCCCGTAAGCAGTTGTTTGACCGCCGCCGCGTTTTCCGTGGCCCCGGAGGCAATCCCCAGAACGTGCTTGTGGCCTTCCACATCCACGCCTACCGCGCTGAGAATGTGATGTTCGCCGAAACGCTGGCCGTCAATGTAAATCACCAGAATCTCCACTTGATCCCATCGCCTTTCCTGCAACTGCTTGAGTTGCTCGACGCTGGCCTCGATGGCCTGCCGGCTGACGGTGCTGCGCGCAACCCCTACGGTTTCCGCCATCTTGGGCAACACTTCGTGGTATTCGCGCGTCGAGATCCCACGCATCAAGGCGCCCAGCATGTACTGGCTTAACGCCTGATTCTTCCGCAAGGCTTCGTAGGCTGGCACGGCAACCTCGCCTTCGGTCTTGTGCCGCAACCGCGGCCGCCTCACCCGCACTTTCCGGTCGGCCAGTTGAACGCGCCCCGGTTGCGAACCGTAATGCCGGATGTCGCCGCTGGCCTTGCCTGGGGTCCGCGGACCGGCGACTTGTTCAGCGCTCAGGACCAGAATCAACTCCAGCGTCTTCACTCCAATCTCATGGATGACGCCATCGACCACTTGGCTGGCGCTCTGGACCATGTCGACGATGGGGAGCAGGATCTGGCCATTGGCTTTACAGAACTGCTCAATGACGGCGGCCGACTCCTTGGCGGCGCGCGTGACGATCTGATAGGGTTTACTCAAGGCGGTTGGCTCCTTTCGGATTCAAGGTTTTGGTCAACCGGATTCTAATCGAAGCCGGCCGCCGTCTACCACCAACCTTCAACTACATCTGGGACACGCCCTCCAACCGAGCGCCACCGATAGTGTATCAGAGAGGCCATTCCCGACCAGCCAGAGCGCTCGAGGTCAAGGGCCGAATCCCAGTCAAAGTGTATCAGAGAGGCCATTCCCGACCAGCCAGAGCGACTGGCGAGGACGCCCGGAGAAGCTTGTAGTGTATCAGAGAGGCCATTCCCGACCAGCCAGAGCCTGTAGCGGCTCCGGAACACGCTGTGGCGGAGTGTATCAGAGAGGCCATTCCCGACCAGCCAGAGCGCAAGCCACCGCATCGCGATGGCCTGCCTGAGTGTATCAGAGAGGCCATTCCCGACCAGCCAGAGCATTCGTAGCGTTGCCCGCGAATTCGGCAGCAGTGTATCAGAGAGGCCATTCCCGACCAGCCAGAGCACTGGCAGACGTTGCTCGCTCGGCGCTGCGAGTGTATCAGAGAGGCCATTCCCGACCAGCCAGAGCTTTGCCCGAAATATCTCGTTTAGCTGCTGTAAGTGTATCAGAGAGGCCATTCCCGACCAGCCAGAGCAAGAATGCCGCATCCATCGCGACATGCTGAAGTGTATCAGAGAGGCCATTCCCGACCAGCCAGAGCAGATCATAGAGGCGGCGCGTCTGAGCTGGGAGTGTATCAGAGAGGCCATTCCCGACCAGCCAGAGCCAACGGGACGGGCACGATCGTATCCCAGACGAGTGTATCAGAGAGGCCATTCCCGACCAGCCAGAGCCGGCGCTCTCCGGGCCTTGCGAAAGCGGCGAGTGTATCAGAGAGGCCATTCCCGACCAGCCAGAGCGCGTCGCTCCCGACTCCGTCGCCGGCTTCTAGTGTATCAGAGAGGCCATTCCCGACCAGCCAGAGCGCGGCGCTAAGAACCTGCAAAACGGCTTCGAGTGTATCAGAGAGGCCATTCCCGACCAGCCAGAGCACGCCAGAGCCGAGCCAGGCCGTGATCCTTAGTGTATCAGAGAGGCCATTCCCGACCAGCCAGAGCTGAGTTCCAGCGAGACCCATCGACTGCAAGAGTGTATCAGAGAGGCCATTCCCGACCAGCCAGAGCGCGCCAGTGGCTAGATGAAATCTTGAGCTGAGTGTATCAGAGAGGCCATTCCCGACCAGCCAGAGCCTGACGGCTGCGGCTGAGTATGCGATTGCGAGTGTATCAGAGAGGCCATTCCCGACCAGCCAGAGCGACGATGATGCGTATCATAGCCATCATCGCAGTGTATCAGAGAGGCCATTCCCGACCAGCCAGAGCGCCGGAGGATCACACGCCGTACCTGTGCGGAGTGTATCAGAGAGGCCATTCCCGACCAGCCAGAGCCTCCGAGCATCGCAGCGATCTCTCGATCAGTAGTGTATCAGAGAGGCCATTCCCGACCAGCCAGAGCGCGCTCAATC
>Ga0207874_1001030_pt1 | contig 34822 bp, 26 predicted proteins | sample HigsolmetaAR201D_FD_184833 | JGI IMG/M metagenome (GOLD analysis project Ga0207874, IMG submission 184833) | Ionic liquid and high solid enriched microbial communities from the Joint BioEnergy Institute, USA - AR20-1-D (SPAdes) (version 2) ...
GCATACTGATCGCGGTATTCATCCCAACTGCCCTCGGTAAGCGTGTACGGCGCGTACTGCAGAAAGATGCCCATGATGTGTTTTCCGGGTGGCGCGAGCGACGGATCATACATCGTGGGTATCGTGAGTTCGAGCAGCGGTCTCCGCGAAGGATAGCCGTACTTTGCGTCGTCCCAGGCCCTCTCCACGTAGTCGATCGACGGACAAATGTGCATGGTCGCGCGGTGATGAGGACCGGGCGCTCCCGGTAGAGCATAGAATTCCGGCAGCGCGCTCAAAGCGAGGTTTATCTTTAGCGACGTTCCTTCGCACCGGTACCTGCGTATGGCGGAGACGAAGTCGGCGGGCAGATCCTTCTCCTCGCACAACCCCAGGAACGTTGCCTTCGGATCCAGATTGCTGGCGACAACGTCGGCCTCGATCACTTCGCCGGTTGAGAGAACGACTCCGGTTGTCCTTCCGTTGCGCACTAGTATCCGTTCGACTCTGGCGTTGGTCCGAATGGTTGCCCCGTGCTCCCGCGCCGCCGAGGCGATCGCGTTGGAAACGGCTCCCATGCCTCCGCGCACGAAGCCCCACAAGCCACGATGCCCGCTGACGCCGCCCATGCAGTGATGCAGGAGGATATACGCCGTTCCGGGTGATCGCGGGCCTCCGTTCGCTCCGATGACGCCGTCCGTAGCCAGCGTCACCTTCACCTCTTCGGATTCGAACCAGTCGTCCAGGAAGTCTGCGGCGCTTTGCGTGAAGACCTTGACAAGGCCGACGATGTCCTGGCGGCTCAGTCCCCGGAAGCGCCCGAGTATCTTCAGATAGTCGATGAAATCCCGAGCCCCGGACGGAGGGAAACCCGGAGGAGTGGTGAGCAGAAGATCTTCCACGACTCTGGCGAGTCGTTCGAGGTGCTCTTCGTACGCGGGATACGCTTCGGCGTCCCGGCGGGAGAATTTGGCGATCTCCTCGATCGTCGCGCGCCGGTCCTGCCACATGAACAGGTATCTGCCATCGGGGAAGGCTGAGAAAAACGCAGGATCCTTAGCGTCGACCACGTAGCCGTGCCGCGGGAGATCCAGATCGCGAATGATGCGCTCTTGCAGAAGGCTCGTGAGATACGCCGCGGTCGAGACGCGGAACCCGGGCCAGATCTCCTCCGTGACGGAGCATCCGCCCACGATCTCCCGGCGCTCGAGAACCAGGACCTTCCGCCCGGCTTTTGCCAAATAGGCGGCGGTAACGAGTCCGTTATGGCCTCCTCCGATGATGACTACCTGATACCGTTGAGCCAAACCATTTACTCCTGATGCTTGTACTCAAAGCTGCCGCAACGCCTCGGCCATAAGACCGATCCCAAGCACAGTAACCACAGCGGCGCTCCCCACCGGCAGCAGTCGCGAGAACCGGTTCCCCTCGGAGAGCCGCCCTAAGAGTGGGGCCGCAAGCACCATCAGCACACCAATGGCAATCAGCACTGCCGCCAAGCCGAGGCTGAACGCAGTCAGCAGAGCAAGGCCGAAACCCAACTGGCGCAGTGTCAGCGAAAGCATCAGAACGACGAGCGCTTCAGGGCAGGGAACGAGCCCGCCTGAGATTCCAAGGGACAACAGCCCAGCCCGGCTTTCCCTGCCGCCCGAATGATGGTGCCCGTGCGTATGGTCGTGATGGTGGTCGGCGTGGTCGTGACTGTGATGGTGATCGTGGTGGTGATGGTGATGATGATGATGATGATGACCGCCCGGGCCGTGGTGATGGTCTGCCTCGCCTCGGATGCGCTTCAACAGCAGCGATCCGCCGATCAGGGTGACAAGGGTTCCGCTGAGAAGTGCCAGCCACGGGTAAATCCGATCGACTGCGACGTGCTGCGACGCGTATAACGTGATCAGGCCGAGCACGAATACGCTAGCAGTATGCGTGAAGGTGACGATGCCGCCAAGCCAAACCGCATCCAGCACCCGGCCGCGGCTGCCTGCCAGGTACGCGGCTACGATCGTCTTGCCGTGGCCAGGGGTCAGGGCATGGGCCGCGCCGAGAAAAAACGCAAGCCCGAGCGCTCCAGCGAGCATCCAGGGATCGGATGTCGGGGCAGTCAGAAGCTGCTGCAGACGGGACGGCAGCTCGAAGGATGAAATCTGCATGCCTTCAGTGATTGTACTGAAGGCCGCGTTACCAGATGTAATCCTTGGCTTCCGCCCTTCGGTGGTAGCCGTCGAGGACGTGAACCACCCGGATTCGCTTTAGCTTGGTTGACGAAAGCTGGCCAATCGGGATGTAGATGATGGACCGGTTGAGCTGCGCGGCGATGGAGCGAAAGACGCTCCGTGGCGGTTTCGCGGCGACATAGACGACGTGCCGGTGCACCGAGTAGTCGAGCGCCGCGAGCAACAGGCGCTCCGGCTTCGTCTCAGCAAAGTCATAGTCGGGATCGCCCCATACGTCGAACATGCGGCGAGGCGGCAGCGTCATCAGAAATCCGCCGTACTCGGCCCTTCCGATCCCCGGACCGACCAGGTGCTCGAAGGGGTGCGTGGAGTAGAAGGACATGTCCGACTCGTTCTGGTTTTCGCCCAGCCAGGTCGTCAGGTAGTTGTATCGATTTTCCCGGTCTTCGTCGAAGATCACGACGACTGCGCCTACCTCCCCGGCGACACGCTGGAAGTGGCGCACATAAATCTTGCCTTCGTGCCAGTTGCGAATGGTCTCACGGATATCGATACCGTCGAGCGTGGAAGTCGTAAAGGGCTCCACCCGCGCGCGCTCCTCCGAGATCATGCTCTTTGCCTTTTGTTTTAGGAACCGGCCGTACTCTTCAATGACCAGGTCCTCCTGCGGGTAGGAGCAGATGGAAGTGCCGTCGAGCTGCTGTGCCCATTCCCCCGGATACTTCTCCGTTTTCCGCTTCTTCAGGTCCCGGGGGCGCATGGTCTGCTTGGGCCGAGGCAGACGCCGGCGAAGGCGAAGCGAGCGCGTGTTCAGGAAGATCTCCTCTCCCTCGAGGTTGACTGTGGGCAGATCTGTTTCCGCTTGCTGCGGGGGATACCGGTTTGCGGTGTCCCAGACTTCCCAGCCGTAATTGTCGTCGACGATGGATCTCGCAGCGACAATGAGATCAAAGAGCCCCGCGACCAATCCGTTTCCAATGAGCGCGAGGTTCCGGGTGTAGCGGGCGATCAACCGCCGCTGCCAGTGCTGAACCTTCTCTCCCGTGTTTTGGTGGTACGCTGCTTCAGCCTCGCGAAGCAGGGAAAGCTGAACTTTTCTCCGGTCCACGAGACTGTCGTCGGCCATCTGCGTCCGGAACTGCTCGTACCGGTATTGCAGATACGGGTACTCGACCGTGATTTCGGCCAGGCAATCGGGATCAGGATTGATGAGCTCGGGCTGTTGGCGTCGAATCTGCTTCGGGGGCGCCTGCGGCTCCTGCATCGCGTCCAGCACTGCGTCGAGCAAATTCAGAGAGACGACAACGAGGATTGGAGCCAGAGGATCAGCGCCCTGGAGCTTCCACGCCATCGCGGAAGCGTGGGCTGTGATTTCGGCGTTCCTAGGCTGTGGGTAGACGCGGTAGGCCTCGACATACCGGTCATACCCCGTGGCTCTAAGGGCGTAGGGGTCCGGGTAGTGATCGGGCAGATGGGGCCGCTCCCCGGAGGAGGGCTCGAGGAAAAGGATACGCGCGCCGATCTCAGTGGCTGACCGCACGGCTTCCGTAAATGGATCCGCCGGCTCCACCGGCACGTAGATTCCGCGATCTTCATCGGAGGGATCCGGGTAGACGATCACGGAGATCTGCGGCAGCCGTGCAATCGCCTCCAGGTAGACGTCCTGGAGCCAGCCGGGCAGCTCGACGGCCACTACGGCAGGGCGCTCTTCGAGGATCTTGCGGCGGACCTCGATCGCAAACTCCAGGCGCCCCGGAACTACCGGAAAGTAAGTGAGGTTGCCGCGGCGAAGGCTGCCGAAATCCGGCAGTTTCAGATCAAACTCGTCGGACATAGCGCAGCGCCTCTTCTCCCAGTGTTTCGAGGACTGCTACCTGGAGAGCCTTCGAGCAGCTCCAACCCGTCGCCTCTAGCTTGTAAAGCTTGGTGGCATACCGCGCGATATTGATCCCGTCGCGAACCGTATAGCGCTCGTCGGCGGCATGTGCCTGCTGGAGGAAATCGGTCACGTATTCGAGAATCTGCTCGTCGGTAAAGGGCAGATTTTCGCGGAGGATTTCGTACTCCTCCTCCCGTTCCGGGAAATCGATCAGGATCTGCGGTTGAAGGCGGGACTGAATATACTCCGGCAGGTCGAATGTGGAAGCATCGTCGTTCATCGTTGCAACGATGCGGAAGGACGGATGCGCTTTGATCTTGATACCCGCCACAATGGACTCGACATAGCGGCGGCTGTCGAGCAGCGGCGCCAGGCTCGCCCAGCTCTTCTCGCTCATTCGATTGCCTTCATCCAGAATGCAGATTCCGCCCCGGATCATGGCGGTCACAAGCGGGGAGGCAACGTATCTCAGCCGTCCTGCCCCCTCGATCACGGGCGTAATGAGCAAGTCCTCGGGACGGGTATCTACCGTGGCCTGAAGAATGTAGATCTCCTGCTGCAGCCGCTTTGCGGCGGCATAGGCCAGCGTCGTTTTACCGACGCCGGGTTTGCCGACCAGACGCGGATTCATCGGCAGATCTTTCTCGTCGACCACCAGCCAGGCAGCCAAGAGCTGCCGCATCACTTCTTCCTGACCGACCCAGCGGACAGGCAGTTCATCCGGATGCGCCAGATGAAGCGTGACGCCCTCAATATCCACAGTCATATAGTTGGTATTGTAGCGAGGGAGCTGTTGATCTTCCTTATCTTCTACACCTGCCTGAGCGGATCAAGCAGGCGATTCAACTTTTCGGCCGGAAGTCCGCTATGTTCCTTTGCCACTTCCCGCACTGTCCGGCCCGTCTCCCACGCTTCCTTGGCGATGGCAGCCGCTTTCTCGTACCCGATCTCAGGCACAAGTGCGGTTACCAGTGCGAGGGAACGCTCGACGGAGCTGGCCGCCCGATCCCGATCTGCCTGGAGCCCTGCAATGCAGCGAGTCGTAAAATTGCGGGTCGCCGAGGCGAGGATGCGAATGGATTCCAGAAGATCCCAGGCCATGACGGGCATCATCGCGTTTAATTCAAAGTTCCCGCCGGCGCAGCACCATGTAATTGCGGCATCATATCCGATCACTTGGGCGCAAACCATGAGCGTGCTTTCCACGATTACCGGGTTCACCTTTCCGGGCATGATGCTCGAGCCTGGTTGCACGGCAGGAAGACGGAGTTCCCCGAGCCCGCAGCGCGGTCCGCTTCCCAGCCATCGAATGTCGTTCGCGATCTTTGTCAGGCTCACGGCGTAAGTCCGCAGCGCCCCGCTCAGGAATACAATCGCATCGCGCGCGCCTTGCGCCTCAAAATGGTTAGCCGCCTTCCGGAACGGCAGGCCGATCTTTTGTGCCAGCAGAGCGATGACCTCTACTGCAAAGAGCGGGTGAGCATTCAAGCCGGTTCCGACAGCCGTGCCCCCGAGAGGTAATTCGAGCAGGCCTTCGGATGCCGCGTTGATCCTCTCTTCGGCCAGCTCCACCTGGCGGGCGTATCCGCTGAACTCCTGTCCAAGACGCATTGGCACGGCATCCTGCAGGTGAGTGCGGCCAATTTTGATGATGTCGTGAAAGCTTTCTGATTTTGCGTCGAGCGCCTGCCGCAGCGCCGCGATCGCCGGCTGCAGGTTTTCAGCCAGTTCAACGGCAGCCGAAATGTGGATCGCGGTCGGAATGACATCATTGCTGGACTGGCTACGGTTCACGTGGTCGTTGGGATGCACGCCTTCGCCAGCGAGCCTCGCGATCACCTCGTTGGCATTCATATTTGTCGAAGTTCCGCTGCCGGTTTGAAAGACATCCACTACAAACTGGTCATCGTGCAGTCCGTCGGCGACTTGAAATGCAGCACGCGCGATGGCCTCCGCCGTTTGCTGAGGGAGCTCGCCGAGCTGGCCGTTTACGATAGCCGCCGCTGCCTTGATCATCCCCAAGGCTTTCAGGAACGGCCGTTGAAAGCGAAGCTCGCTGATTGGAAAGTTTTCGACGGCCCGCTGCGTTTGGGCGCCGTAAAGCGCATCTCGAGGGACTCGCACCTCTCCCAGCGTGTCGTGTTCTATCCGAAAGGATGACGGCATCCTCACTTCGTATACTCCGGAGGCGGAACCCTTGTTACCGGAACATCTTCTTCCAGGGGCGGTTGATTCCCTGCTGATACGAAGCGGAAGATGAAAAGAGATGTCCATTTTGAAGTTGTTTGGAATCGGTACGGAGGAGAAGGCTCCCGCAACGGGAGAGACCGAAACCGTCCGAAAGATCACACAGGCTTTGGACAGAATGGATCCCGAACGCGCACGCTATATCGCTGCGTTCGCGTACATCCTTGGCCGGGCGGCTCACGCGGACATGGACATTTCCGAGCAGGAAGTACGCCAGATGGAGCGGATCGTCATGGAGCACGGAGGGTTGCCCGAAGAACAGGCGATCATCGTCGTGCAAATCGCAAAAACCCGGAACCTGCTCTTCGGCGCGACTGAGAACTTCCTGGTGACCCGGGAGTTCAGCCGCATTGCCACTCGGGAGCAAAAACTTGCTCTGCTCGAATGCGCTTTCGCCGTCTCTGCTGCCGAGCAGGGGATTTCCATGCAAGAGGACAACGAAGTGAGGCGAATTGCCAGCGAACTTTTGCTCGACCACCGCGACTTTATCGCCGTTCGTTCGAAATTTCGCGATTATCTGAGAGTTTTGCGAAAGCCATCCAGTACACAACCCGCCGAATGAAAAAGTTGGTTCTCGCGAGTCAGTCGCCCCGCCGGAAGGAAATCCTTCAAAACGCAGGTCTTGATTTTGAGGTACGTGTAGCAGGCATCGAAGAATCGCAGCGTCCCGGCGAGCCGCCGGCGGCCTATGTCCGCAGGCTCGCTATGGAGAAGGCCGAGGCGGTTCAGGCGGGGCCTGGAGAAGTGGTGCTTGCAGCGGACACGGTCGTTGTGGTGGATTCGACAGTTCTCGGGAAGCCAGGCAGCCAAAGCGAGGCGAAAGAGATGTTGCGGCTGCTTTCCGGACGGGAGCACCGGGTCCTGACCGGCATCTGTCTCCGCGACAGTGAAAGGTCCATCGTGGACTGTGTGGAGACCACCGTTCGATTCATGCCAATGTCGGACGACGAAATTGACTGGTACGTCACGACCGGAGAGCCGATGGACAAGGCGGGCGCTTACGCAATTCAAGGGCTCGGCAGCCGGTTTATCGACCGGATTGAGGGCTGCTACTGGAACGTCGTCGGGCTGCCGCTTTCTACCGTTTATCGTTATTTGCGGACAGAATTCGGTGTCTAAGGCTGGCCGGTCAGAGAGCCGAGTCGGGATACCGCTTCTTCATCCACTTGACGAATTCCGGCGGCGCGCTCATCGTCGACAGACGGCTTTGCCGGATCAGCGACCAATCGTTGAATAAATTGGATTTGCGTATTTCGGCGAGCGTCGTCGGCGGGTCGAGGCGCTGGAGAAACTCGAGGTCCACCACCCAGGATTTCGGGTTGCCCGGGTCGGGTCGAGGCGCGGAAACGACTCGCGCGAGACCGACAACCGCCGACTGTCCCATGCTGTGGTAGATGAAGACAGTGTCGCCTGGCTGCATCTGCTGAATCGCCCGAACCGCCTGAGGATTGCGCACGCCGTCCCAGACCGTCCTTCTCTCCCGCTCAAATTGGTCTATGGAATAGGTCTCCGGGTCCGTTTTCGCTAGAAAGTAGTTCATTATTCTATCGGTAAGAACAGATCATGACGATCGTAACAAAAGCTAGAGATGTGGGGGCGTTGCCGATAGATGTGATGTACAATCAATAGGTCGAACCGTTAACTAATCCAATACGTTATCGGTAAATCGAGAAGACAGACCATGGAGCAAAGGATGGAGCGGAGAAGGACGCCGCAAGCGCGGTATGTTGTGATGGCCGTCCTGACTTTGACAGCCTGGGCGGCGGTCGGTTGGACACAGCAGCAGCAACCCGCTCCTGCGCAGAAGGAGCCGGACGAAAAAGAGAGTTTCGAGGAACTGGCGCAACAGGCTGCCGCTCCGGTAGATCCAAAGAGCTACAAAATTGGCCCCGAAGATATTCTGATGATTCGGGTCTGGCGGGAGAATGAGCTTTCCGGACCCGTTGCCGTCCGGCCCGACGGTTTGATTACGCTTCCGCTGATCGGCGACGTTCAGGCGGGCGGGCTGACGCCGGAAGAACTGAAGGACGCTCTCACGCAAAAGCTTTCAACGCTAATCAACGAACCGCGAGTTATGGTTTCCGTACAGGCCGTGCGGAGTAAGAAATATTACATTACTGGGGAGGTAATGCGCTCCGGAGCCTACCCTCTTGTCTCCCCGATTACAGTCCTCGAGGCGTTGAGTAACGCCGGCGGCTTTCGTGAGTTTGCCAATCTGAAGAAAATCGTCATTATTCGCGGCAATGAGCGCTTGAAATTCAACTACAAAGAAGTCATTGCGGGGAAGAATCTGGAGCAGAACATCCAGATACAGAATGGCGACCATATTGTGGTTCCTTGACTTCTTGCGGTCACGATTGCTGGTTAGGTAGAGCGATTTGCTTCGGAGGACGAGGGATGCAACCGTCTGACATGTTGACGGTCTCGAGGCGTCCGCTGGACGTCGAGGATTATATTGACATTGTTCGCCGTCACAAGGCGTGGATTCTCGGCCCCGTGTTCCTGGGACTCGTCGGGGCCGTCGTGGTGGCGTTTTTGTGGCCCGATACCTATGTGTCCACGAGCCTCATCCGCGTTGTCCCGCCCTCCGTACCGGAGAAGTTCGTTCCCACGAACATAAACCAGGAGCTGTCCCAGCGCATCGATTCCATGGCCCAGATTATTCTGAGCCGTACCGCGCTGACCAACATCATCCAGACCTATAATCTCTACCCCCGCAAACAAGCCAGCTTGCCGATGGACGACATCGTCGAGCAGATGCGGAACGACATCAGCATCAGTGGTGTCTACACGACGACTACAAGCCGGGCGCCGAACTCCAGAGTCTCGGCTTTTCGAATTTCGTTCGCTTACGAGAATCGGGTTTTGGCTCAGCGCGTCACGCAGGAGTTAGTAACTCGCTTTATTGACGAGAATATCCGGCAGCGCTCCAATGCGAGTTATCAGACGACGGAATTCCTGCAAGATCAGTTGGAAACGGCCAAACGTAACCTGGATGCCCTCGAAAAGAAGCTGACGGAGTTTCGGCTGAACAATTTCGGGCGGCTGCCCGACCAATTTCAGGCGAATCTCCAGCAGTTGAACGCCGCGGAGCGGCGGATTGAATCGATTAATGCCGCGATGACGCGGATCAATCAGGAGAAGCTGATGCTCGAAGGGCAGCTCCGGATCCTGAAGGATCAGGAATCCGCGGCAATGAAGGCGGTGGCTCAGGCGCCCGCGGATAAGCCGAATGAGGCGCTGCTGCGAACCGAACGAGAAATCAGCCAGGTGGAAGTGGCGCTTGCCTCCGCTCGGGAACGGTACAAGGAAGCTCACCCCGACGTGCAGCGGCTGGTATCGCAGTTGGAGGTTCTGAAGCGAAGCCGGGACCGGCTGTTGGAAGAGGAGAAGGCTCGAGCGGCGGAGGCGGCAACGGCTGCCGCCAACTCTCCCGCCGCCAGGGAACTCCGCGAACTACAGGCGGCCGTCGCGCGAGTTGAGACCATGCTGCGAGCCAAGGATGCCGAGCTTGAAGAGAACACCCGGGAACTGGAGCAGTTGCGAAAGGTCGCGCGGGTCTACCAGCAGAAACTGGAGACGAGTCCGATCGGAGAGCAGCAGTACGCCGAATTGCTGCGCGACCGCAACCTGGCCAAACAGGCCTACGAGGAACTGAATATAAAGAAGACCCAATCGGCCCTGGCCACGGACCTGGAAAACCGGAAACAGGGAGAGATGCTGGAGATTCTGGATGAACCGTCGTTGCCGGCGAGCCCGTCGGAACCCAACCGGTACGTGATCGTTGCGGGCGGAGTAGGACTTGGTTTGGTGATGGGCATCTTTCTGGCGGGGGCCCGCGAGATGAAGGATACGTCTCTCAAGAATCTGAAGGACGTCCGCGCTTATACCAGACTGACGGTGCTGGGCAGCATTCCACTGCTCGAAAACGACCTTGTCATTCGAAGGCGGCGCCGCCTGGCATGGCTTGCCTGGTCAACCGCATTCCTGATCGGGGTGCTCGTTATGTCGGGTTCCGTCTACTACTACTACGCCACCAGATCGTAACGCTGCTGGCCTACAGGAGAATCTATGAGTCGAGTTCACGATGCGCTACGCCGGGCCCAGCAGGCGGGGACCTTCTCTTTCGGTGCTCCTGCTCCGGGTCAGCAGGCGATGTCAACCGCAAGCCTGCCTGCCCTCGAGGGCCTTCTCGAAAAGGTACAGGAAATCCCCTTCGATCCAGCGCCCGATGCCCACCTGATTGACGCAAACCAGCCCCATGAAGCCCCGACGGAGGAGTTTCGGACGCTCCGGACGAGGCTCAATCACCTGCAGAGTCTGCAGCCGCTTCACACCGTCGTGATCACGAGTCCTTCACCGGCGGAAGGGAAGTCATTTTCCGCGGTGAATCTGGCGCTCGCGGAATCCCATCTGGCGGACAATCTCACGCTGCTCGCGGATTTCGATTTTCGCCGCCCGATTGTCCACAATCTTTTTCAGACAGATCGAAGTCCCGGGATTACGGATTACTTGCGGGGCAAGGCAGAGCTACACCAGATTATCAAGCGGATTGCCGGGACGAATCTTTACATCATGCCGGCGGGAGAGGCGGTCATCAATCCGCTTGAGCTTCTGAATCTCCGGGAGGTCAAGGCGCTATTGGACGGCCTGCCGCGGATCTTCAACTGGGTTGTGCTGGATACTCCGCCGCTGCTGTTCGCTGCTGACGCCAACCTTCTCTCCACGCTCTGCGACGGAACGATCATGGTGGTGCGTCTGGGTTCGACGACGATCGATTCCGTCACCCGTGCAATGCAATCGCTGTGCCAGAACAATATGCTGGGGATCATCGTCAACGGAGCGCGGCGCGGAGAGCTGTACAGCAAGTACAGCTACTACCATTCGTATTACTATGCCTCGGCGGCGGAGCCTCGAGACTAAGGTTCCGCAAGCCGGCTGCGAGGCCGCAAGCTCATCCAGGCACACGAACGTCTGACGCTCTGGCGCTTCCAGCGGACGCCTCAATCGTGGCGCTGAAGCACAATCGCGCTGTTCTTGCTTCCAAAAGCGATGCAGTTCACGACGGCTGCGTCAATATCAAGCCGCCTGCCAATGTCGGGGACGTAGTCAAGGTCACAGTCCGGATCAGGGACGTCGAGATTCTTCGTGGGATGTACGACGCCATCCCTCATGGCCAGTAGCGTCGCTGCAACGCCGGCGGCGCCGCAGGCTCCTTGCGGGTGGCCAATCAGGCTCTTCAGCGCGGAGCCCGCCAATTTGTACGCATGCCGGCCGAAGGCTAGCTTGACCGCGCGGGTCTCGATGCGGTCATTCAGTTCGGTCGACGTGCCATGGTAGTTCACGTATTGAATGGCTTCGGGGGGCAGGCCCGCCTCGTCGAGGGCGAGCGTAATCGCTCTGGCCGGCTCTTCGCCGCATTCCTCCAGCCGGACCCGGTGGTATGCTTCGCAGGTGGAGCCGTAGCCGGTAATCTCTCCGTAGATATGGGCTCCGCGCGCAATCGCGCGCTCCCGTTCCTCGATCACGAAGAACCATGCGCCTTCGGCGACGACAAAACCGTCCCGGTCGCGGGAAAAGGGGCGCGATGCTTTTTGCGGGCATTGGTTCCAGCGTGTTGACATGATCCGCATCAGGAGGAACCCCCGCATGATCAGTTCAGAGATGGGCGCATCGACTCCTCCGGCGATGATCGTATCCGCTGCGCCGCACTGAATCTGCCTCCAGGCATATCCGATCGCGTCGCTCGAAGAGGTGCAGCCAGTCGATACGACGTGGCTGAACCCGCGGAAGCCGAACCGCATCGATACTTCGCTAGCCAGCGTGCCGATAGTCGATGTGGGAACGACATAGACGCTGCATTGTTTTTGCAAACCCTCGTAGTAGAGCCGGTACTGGTGCTCGGTAAAGGCCTGGCTGCCACCGCCCGATCCGACGATCACAGCGATCCGCCGTAGCTCGTCACGTGTCATGAGGGTAGGGTCGATCCCGGCATCGCCCAGGGCTTCTTCGACCGCAGCAATCGCGAGGGGAGTGACGCGTGACACGTGGGGCAGATCCTTGGGGCGGACGTACCGCGACTCGTCAAAGTCCGGGACTTGCCCCGCGATCTGGGAGCCAAGCTCCGAGGCGTCGAACAGCGAGATGCGCCTGATGCCGCTGATTCCTTCGCGCGTGGCCTTCCAAAAATTCTCCCGCCCAATGCCGTTCGGGCTTACGACGCCGATACCGGTAAACACAGCTCTCCGCATCATGTGAACCTTTCGAACTGTTGTTTTGGGGCTCAGCCGACTCCGCCACCACTGTCGACGCCGGATTTGGTCTTGCGGTGTCATGCGGCCGGCCAGGGCGCCCTCCCCGACGGTCGGGAGTCCTGCGGATCCGCCTAAGCGCTTGTGCTAGTATAGGCTGTTTTGATGGGTGAGGATAAACCGGATGAGCTTTTTGCTCGTACTCCGGTCCCGGTGTGGTTTCGTGCTCTCGCCGGTCTGGAGGTCGGGGTTCTTGGCGGAGTGGTCATGCTCATCTGGTTCTGCCTGGACTCCTATATTCGAAGGGAGTACTTTTGGAAAATTCCGAAGCTGTTGGCCTTCGCAATTTACGGAGACCAGGTAGTGCGGCCTGGGTTCGGCATGCCGGCGCTTGCCGGAATGTCACTTCATCTCGTAACGGCGGGTCTACTGGGAGTGGTGTTTGGGGTGGCGGTGGCCTGGGTCTCCGGCAGGAGGCGCCTGGCCGTGCTGGCGATCCTGACCGCGTTTGGGTGGTACTCAGTCCTCCAGGCGGGGTTATGGCGCCACGTCAGCCCGCTGCTTCCTTTATATACCGCTCCGTCCACTATACTGATAGGGCACCTTTTATATGGCTTGTGTCTCTCGCGCTACCCCAAGCGTATCGAACAGATGCACCGCGCCTTCACCGGCGGTGAATGATCTCGAGGGGCACTCGCGGGTATGCCTTGTCAGATTCTTTTTTGGCTAGAATGAGAGTTTCAAAGAATGCTCTGGCAGTCTGTGGATGAAACCAAGAGTCTGCCAACGACGTCTCGTGTTAGGCGCAGAGTAGAAAGGAATCCGCAATTCATGAAGTCTTGCAGGCCCGGACGCCTTTGGGCCATCTCGGCCTGTCTGTTTTTCCTGTCTGTCAGCACCCCTGAAACGAAGCTGGAAGCCTTCCAATCTCCGTCGAGCAGCGGCGCCAGCGGTGCGCAGCAGGAACAGACTCCTAAGCCCTCAGATCCGCAGCCCGCGGAGCCTCCTGCACAGCCTAAGCCGAGTCCTTTCGAAGCGGTACCGGCTCAGGCCGAGGAGCCTAAGCCAGCGCAGCAGCAGACGCCAGCTCAAGCGAAACCTCAAAATCCGTTTGAGTCGGTGCCTCAGGCGCCTGAGCAGCCCAAGCCCCAAGCGCCCCAGGCGCCAAAACCCGGCACGCCGACGCTTGAAACGCCCAAGCCTGCAGCCGAGCAGCCGGCAGAAGGGCTGCAGGACATCATTGAAGCGATCGAGTTCCGGGGCGCGCGGCGTGTCCCTCAAGATACCCTGCGCGCAATGATCTTCTCGAAGAAGGGGGATCGCTACGACCCGGCCGCGTTGCAACGGGATTTCATGGCCCTCTGGAATACGGGCCGGTTTGACGACATTACGATCGAGCGCGAGCCTGGAAAATTTGGCTGGATCGTTCGCTTCCTTGTAACGGAACGGCGCGTAGTGCGATCGATTAAATACGAGGGTAACAAGTCTGTTACGATCTCGGAAATTCTTGACCGGTTCAAGGAGCGGCGCGTAGGCCTGTCGGTCGAGTCGCAATTTGATCAGAACAAAGTCCAGCGCGCGACGAATGTCCTGAAGGAATTCCTTGCAGAGCGCGGACGCCAGTATGCGACGGTAACACCCGAGATTCGACAGATTCCTCCGTCGTCGCTCGAAATTACGTTCAAGGTCGTTGAGGGTCCGAAGGTGAAGGTCGGCAATATCGACATTGTCGGCAACTCGGTTTTCAGTGACCGCGTGGTGCGGCGGGCAATGAAGAACCTCCGGCCTGTCGGCATCCCGCATTCGATCCTGCTCGAGAATCTGTTTGCGAAAACCTATGACTCTTCAAAGCTCGAAGAGGATAAGGAGCGCATCCGGATGTTCTATATGGAGCGGGGCTACTTCATGGCGCGCCCAGGAGACCATAAGGTCACGACGAGGGATGTGGGCGGGGGAAAATTCAAGATCCCGCTCTTCTATCCGAACAAGCCCGGCAAGCGGGCGGACATCGTCGTGCCGGTCGAAGAAGGCCGTCAGTACAAGCTTGGCAAGATCAATTTCGTTGGCGTCAAGCTGTTCCGCACTCCGGAAAGCCTCATGCGGCCGCTTTTCCAGATGGGAGAAGGAGACGTCTTTTCGACCGCGAAGCTGCGGAAGGGACTGGACGAACTGCGAAAGCTCTATGGGAACTTCGGCTACATCGACATGGTGCCGGAGCCCAGCTTCGACCCCATTCCGAACACCGACCGCATCGACCTGACCCTGAATGTCGACGAAGGCAATCAGTTCTTCGTGCGCCGGATCGATTTTTCGGGCAACACGACAACCCGAGACAAAGTGATTCGCCGCGAGCTGCTGATTGACGAGGGCGATATCTTCAATACGCGGTTGTGGGAGGTCAGCATCCTGCGCCTCAACCAGCTTGGGTACTTCGAAGCGCTAAAGCAGGAGGAGGCGGCGCAGATCAACCGCGATACGAAGACAAACACCGTCGATATTACTTTGAAGGTGAAGGAGCGGGGTAAGAACTCCGTAAGCCTCAACGGCGGTGTATCCGGCATTGCCGGCAGCTTTGTCGGCTTCGGTTACTCCACGAATAACTTCCTCGGGCTTGGCGAGACTCTGAGCCTGAGCGCCGAACTCGGCGATCGCATCCGGAACGCTACGTTTGGCTTCACCGAACCGTACTTTATGGACCGTCCCATTCAGCTGGGCTTTACAGTCTACACGCAGCGATTCAACTATGACATGGGACGGGAAGTGTCGCTGTTTACGGGCCGTAACTACATTCCGTACTTTGAAAGCATCGGACGAGACAACCTTTTAAACTACATCTCGAACGGTTACGGCTTCACGACGTTCATTTCTTATCCGCTGCGACGAAGCTTTGCCAGGGTCGGCCTTACTTACGGATACGACCGGCAGAACATAGAAGCGATTACCACGGCGTCGAAGGCCTTCTTCCAATACTCCAATTTCCAGGGGCTGGACGGCGCCAATCAGCTATCCGGCATTCGAACCAGCCGCATCATTCCGTCTTATAGCTATAACTCAGTGGATCACCCGATCACGCCGAGCCGCGGCCGCAGCTTGTATCTGTCGGTCGCCTATGCTGGCGGGCCTCTGGGTGGAAACGTCAATCTGATCGAACCGACGATCTCCGCGACTTATTTCCGAAGCGGGTTCCGGAAAGGACACGTCATCGGTATGCGCGGAATGCTCCGGTTCGTTACAGGGTATGGCGGGCGCGTCGTTCCTCCCTTCAATCGCATCTTCATGGGCGGTGAGCAGGACGTCCGCGGCTTCGAGATTTGGGGCATCAGTCCCATCGCGTACATTCCGAGCGCCGCAACCGTGAACGTGCTGAACGACGACTTCTCAGCGCGAAAGCAGACCATCATTGTCGATGGCGTACCGACAGAGGTGGGAGTAACGCAGACAATTCCGGTTTACCAGTTGATCTACCCCGGCGGCGACACGCAGGTGATTGCCAACTTTGAATACCGGATTCCGATTGTCGGTCCAGTAACCTTGGCTTACTTCTTTGACGCCGGTCTCAGCCGGATTACCTGGAAGAATCAGTTGAGGCTGAATCAGAGCCGCGTCGATGAACTGAATACCGCATTCCCTCAAGCAGGCTTCACGCCGGAGGCCTTCATCGCTCCCGGCACGCAGAAGATTCGGACGTCCACTGGTCTGGAGCTTCAAATCATGATGCCTGTTGTGAATGCGCCATTCCGGTTGTATTGGGCGTACAATCCGACCACCGTGCAGCAGATTCTGAATCCGCCGATTGTTGCGGATCGATCGCAGTTTCCGAATCAGGCGACGTTCGTCAACTCGATTCTTCAGTTCGGGCGACCACTCCCGTTCCGGGAACGCCGCCGAATGTTCAGGTTCACCATTAGCCGTACTTTCTAGGGGACGGCAGGTAACTGGGGACCTTCAGGGTCCATGTTACGATAGAGAGAAATTTAGGAGCTATTCGTGAAGATTCAGGCATTCGCAGTAATGGTGCTTGCGCTGGGCACAGCCGTATCGGGGAACGCGCAGGCGCCAGCCAGCAAGGTGGGCATCATCAACATCCAGGCTGCCATCATCAGCACGAAGGATGGGCAGAAGGCCGCGGCAGACCTGGAAGCGAAGTTCGGGCCTAAGCGGAAGGAGATGGAGGCGAAGCAGGCTGAGATCAACAGCTTGCGCGACCAGCTCCAGAAGGGCCAGAACACGATGAGCGAGGAAGCCAAGCAGAAGCTCGTTCGGGAGATCGACTCGAAAACCAAGGCGTTTAATCGGGCCGCTGAGGATGCGCAGGCGGAGCTCGAACAGGAGCAGCAGAAGATCTTCAATCAGCTTGGCCAGCGCATGCTCGCAGTGCTCGATAAGTACGCCAAGGACAATTCCTACGCGTTGATCCTGGACGTGAGCCAGCAGCCGAATCCGGTAATGTTTGCGGCCAACGGGATCGATGTGACGCAGGAGGTGATCAAGCTGTACGACGCCAACTCCAGTGGTCCGGCCAGCTCGAACACCTCGACATCCACTCCCTCAACGGCTCCCGCTGCCCCGCCGAAGCCGGCTGGCGCGAAGTAGCTCCTCTCGGCTGCGCCCTCGTGCTGGCCCCGTTCGGGGGATCAGCACGAGGAGTGTGAGGCGAGCTAGCCTCCGACCTGTTTCCTCGGGCGTTTTCTGTTTGTCTCGATCAGCTTCTGCAAGTCTTCGCTCGAAATACTGCCCGACACTTGCACTACCGGTCCCTCCGTCCTGAGTTGGAGGTTCTGGAGCAGGGTAGTGACGAGCGCAGCGTGAGGAGTGCCCTTCTGCGGCTGCACCATCTTCGATAGAAACCGCAGTACGTCGGCGAGCGCGGTCGCGTCTTGGTCCGAGCGCGTGACTGCTTCACCTCCAAACTCGACCATTTGTCCAAATCTGACTCCGCCCGCGATCTGGTCAATTGTCTGGGAGAGATCCGCGCGGACAGGGCTGCCTCCCTGGGAAGCGAGCTGACTAAGCTGATCAGCGGGAACAGAGGAGGCCAGCCAGGCATGGTATCTCGCGCTCAGCTCCTGCGCTTTGGCTGCGATGGGAGCCTGGACGCCGTTGCCTCGGCCCCGCCGGTCGATGGCTTGCTTTACGCTCTCAGAGTCGCCCACGGCCACGAGAGAGCCATCAAGAAACGCTACCCAGCCACGGTTCGAGGCGTGGCCAGATTTTGAGGCCTCGCCGGCAGGGAGCTCAATAATATCCACCCCTTTGTACGAAGAAACCTGCAAGCGCTGCGCGCGCGCCGCTTCCAAGACCCTCTGAACGTCGTAAACGCCCCTAGCCAGGACAAGCCAGGTATGTGACGAGGCGCTATTTGAAATCACGACGACTTCCCGGACATCCCGCCGTGGATCGAACCCCGTGGCGGCAATGAACTTTTGGAGCTTCGGATCCTCGTTCTGCATGCGTCCGAGCAGGTAATGTCCGAGGGGAGAAGCTTTGACCTCATCAATGTTAATTCCAAGTATGGACTGCGCCTCCGGTGATCCCAATTCGAGCAAAGCTGGATCGACTGCAGACGCAAAATTCGATGTCAGGAAAAAGAATGTGCTTAGGATCAGGGCGTTCCTTGTAAGCGAAGGTCTTTGGGCCACGCTTGTCCTCCTTGCTTCTCTAGACGGAGCAAACTCGGGGAAATTTCAGTGACCGATCGGCACCTGGTCGACCACTTCGATTCCAAATCCCTCCAAGCCCACGAGCTTTCTCGGGTGGTTGGTAAGCAGCCGGATCCGGTGTAGGCCCAAGTCAAGGAGAATTTGGGCTCCCAGGCCGACTTCATGCTGAAGCAGCTTTTGGCCGTCCGGCGTGGTGTAGTGCATGAAATCGCGGGCATGCGGCACAAGCCGCGAGTGGCCGCTGGGGTCGCGCTGGACGCGGAGACCGGGGCCCGTCTGGTGCAGATACACCAGCACGCCAGCTCCTGCCTCCACGATCCGCTTCAAAGACGCGCGGATCAGATTGCCGCACTCGCAATCGGTAGAGCCGAATACGTCGCCGTATACACAATGGGAATGCATTCGGACAAGGACAGGATCGTGAAGGCTGATATCCCCGTGAACCAGAACGAGGTGCGTCTCGGGATCGATCGTGCTCCCGTACGAGATGGTGCGGAAGGTGCCGATTTCATTTTGTATGCATCCCTCAGCAATTCGTTGGACAAAACGTTCGTGACGGAGGCGGTAGCGAATCAGATCCGCAACCGAAATCATTTTCAGGTTGTGCCGCTTGCAGAACTCGATCAGTTCCGGCACTCTGGCCATCGTGCCGTCCTCGTTCATGATTTCGCAAATGACGCCGCCCGGCCGGAGTCCCGCCATTCTCGCAAGATCGACGGCGGCTTCCGTCTGACCTGCGCGAACCAGGACGCCTCCTTCGCGTGCCCGCAGCGGAAATACATGCCCGGGCCGCGCTAGGTCCTCGGGTTTCGTTTTTGGATCCATTGCGACACGAATCGTCAGGGAGCGGTCCGCGGCTGAAATCCCGGTGGAGACGCCTACACGGGCGTCGATTGATTCACAGAAAGCGGTTCCGAAGTTTGAGGTGTTTGACGGCGACATCAGAGGCAGCTGCAAGGCATCGCAGACCTCCGGGCCAAGTGCAAGGCAGATCAGCCCGCGCCCGTACGTCGCCATGAAATTGATAATCTGCGGCGTAATCAATTCGGCCGCAACGGTGAGATCGCCCTCGTTTTCGCGATCTTCGTCATCGACGACAACGAGCATACGGCCGGCGCGAAATTCCTCGATAGCCTCTGGGATTGTGGCAAACGACATTTAGACAACCAATCATTTCCATAGTACCGCGGTGGAGAAAAAGCAGCGGTAATGTGCGCGCGGGGCTTGTTTTGCCGCTCGATGCGACGCGGCTTCAGCTTCAACCGGACCCGCAAAAATGCCATTCGGTAGGATTGGTGCTCGGCCCAATAAAATAACTCTTGCACGACCGGGCGGGAGCAATTACAGTGTTAGATACAGTTCAAAGTAACTGATAAATGACAGGAGGTCTTCCTACTTCTATGGAAACAGAATTCGCTAACGATTATATTAGCATTGGCAGCGATTTGTTATACAAGGTTAGCCTCGAAGCGAAGATTCAGGGCATGTCCGCGAACGAATTCATTGAAAGGCTGGTCGAGGATTACTTCGCAAGTACTGACCTTTTGGAGCGCCACTAGGTTAGTTAGTGGCTAACTTACTAAGTAGGCACCCTTAGTGCCTGGGTAATCTCGCTTTGTAATTTATTGGGAGTTGGCGGGCAGCCAGTGGGGGTGGCTGCCGCCAGTTTGCGGTCTGGTACGGGTCGCGCAAGCAGCGCTCCTCGCCCCGCTGTCCGGCGGCTGTTTCTATCCGGTAAGCCGGCAGGGCGATCATCTTTTCCCGATCCGAGCAGCGAGGCGGTTTCTGCAGGTTCCGCAGCGGGCGCCGAAGACGAAATCAGGGGTTCTGTCGAAGCGAGTACCTGCGGACGTTCTGGGCCTTTCCCGTTTCTACATCCACCGTGACGATGACGGCGTGCAGCTCGACTGCATCCTTCGCCGTTTCCAGCCGGATTGGCATTCCCGTCGTAAAGCGTTTGATAGCCGTGTCTATGCGTGCTCCGATCACGGAGTCGTAGGGTCCCGTCATACCGGCGTCGGTCTGATAGCCGGTGCCTCCTGGAAGGATTCGAGTGTCGGCGGTCGGTACGTGTGTGTGCGTGCCTACAACCGCAGAAACACGGCCGTCGAGGTGCCAGCCCATGGCGACCTTCTCGCTGGTGACCTCGGCGTGAAAGTCCACGAATCGTACTTTCACTTCCGGAGGAAGTTCAGCCAGGAGCTGGTCCGCTTTTCGGAATGGGCAATCCGTTGGCGGCATATGAGTACGGCCCTGAAGGTTCAGAATGGCGCAAAGAACGCCGTTGCGCGCTTTCACGAGGACGGCGCCGCTGCCGGGAAGTTCGGGCGGGTAATTGGCCGGCCGTAGCAGCTTCGGCTGGCGGTCAAGGTATTCATATATCTCGCGTTTATCCCATATATGATTTCCGGACGTGAGGACGTCGAGCCCGAAAGAGAACAGCTCGTCGGCGACAAGCGGAGTGATTCCAAATCCGCCGGCGGCGTTCTCGGCGTTGGCAATCGCGAGATCTATTTTCTCCGTCGAAATAATTCGCTGCAGGTTATCAGCGACAATGCCCCGGCCGGAGGAGGCGAAAATATCGCCAATAAACAAAAGATTCATCCAGGCTAGCCTGCTTTGTCTTGGAAAGAGAAGCGGAGCGTACCACGGGGCCGTGCCAGCCTCCGTCATTGACCCCAGAACTACCAGGGGGGAATCCTCCGAGCGCCTTCAGGCTTCTCCGTGGCGTTCCCGCCGGAGCTTGCTCACTGGCGCATACTCAACGAGTCGGACTCCATGATTTTGATTGTAGGATCAAAATTTGGAGGCTATTCACCTGCTTTGCAGAAACGCTCCGTATTCGATCATAGCAGGGATGTCTCCCGTCGGCCAAAAGGGGCGCTTGGGGATTGGTACTAAGGTCTGATACACTAAGACCACCGGCCCCAATGGCCAGTGTTCGCTTCGAGCGCCCGTAGCTCAGCTGGATAGAGCGCTTGCCTCCGGAGCAAGAGGTCAGAGGTTCGAATCCTCTCGGGCGTACCACAAACCCCATTAAAATCAACATCCCTACAAATTGCTAGAGATTCCTTTGGCTGTTTTGAGCCCTTGTGCGGCCCTAGTTCTGTCCAATATCGTCCAACGGGTTTTTTGTGCGGCGTGAGTGAATAAGCAAGTGGGCAAAGAAAGCTGTAAATCACCGGGAAGCGCTGAAAGCGTTGGGAACAGCGCTACCGAACTTGGAACGACAACACACGTGGAGGTCGGAGCCCCCATAAATAGGAGGCTCCGAAGGTCTCACATCAGTCGTGCCGTCCGGAGATCAGCCTCTATCAGAACGAGAAGCGCAATCCAACCCGGAAGAGGCGTTCGTCGATCCCCTCGCGGCCCGTGTTCGCCACACTCGTGATCACGCCGAAGTTCGACCCGCTCACATTGGCGCTCGGATTGGCAAAGTGAGGTGTGTTCGAGACGTTGAAAACTTCGCCTCGGAACTGCATGCCGATCCGCTCCGTGAGGCGGAACGCCCGGTAGATGCTCACGTCCACGTTGATCATGCCCGGTCCACGAATCTGGTTGTAGCCGGAGTTGCCGAATCGCACCGTATTGACTGGAGCGTACGCTGACGTGTCGAACCATCGAGTGCGGTCGCCGATGATCGCGACATTCGGCTTCACCTGGTCTGCGATCTGACTGTTGCCCGGGGCGTTCAAAGAAGCTCCATCCGCGCTCACAGTGAAGGGCGCGCCGGTATAGCCGGTGAACAGAGAGTTGAGCTGCCAGCCGCCGAGAATCGCGGACGCGATCCCTTCCGTCGCCCAGCGCTTGCCTGAGCCGAACGGAAGTTCAGCGGAGAACGACACATTCACGTTGTGCGTGCGATCGAAGGGAAGCGGTACCTTTGCGATCAAAGGCCAGTACTCGGGGGTGTTGTTGGCGTAGCCGTCGACGCCGGTCGCGTTGCCGTTCGGTCCCAGCGCCTTCGACCATGTGTAGGTCGCCTTCACCATGTATCCGCCACTGAAGCGCCGCGTCAGAGATGTTTGCAAGGAGTCGTAGTAGCCCCGGAAGCCGCCCACGTCGGATTGGAAGTTGGTCGTGGCATTACGTCCAAACCGCCGGTTCAGAACCATGCTGGCAGTTCCGCCGCCGATATAGCCATAGTTGGCATTCCAGCGGTTCTGCATCCGCACCTGGCGGTTGCCGACGTAGCCGGCCTCTGCAATCCAGTTCGACGCGAATTCCTTTTGGATCATGAAATTCCAGGACTGGATATAGTTGCGCCGGAAGTTGGGATCGGCCAGTTCCACCGTCACATTCTTAGGCATTTGGATGATGCCGTTGCCCAAATCGAGCGGGGGCACGGGAGGAATGCCGTCGGTGAGCGTGCTTACTGCCGAGTACTCGTTTGCTGCCGGGAGCGTCACGGTGCTGATCACCGGATACGTCTGGGCCGGATTCCGCCCAAGGTTGACCGGGTCCCACGTAATTCCATACCCCGCGCGAATGACGAACGTGCTCCCGAGCCGGTAGGCGATGCCAAGCCGTGGCGCAAAGAGCTTCTTGCTCATCCGGAATCCGCAGTTTTGCGGAATGCTGCCGAATCCACAGAGCGTCAGCTCGTTGTTCTCAAAGTTGTAGATCTCGAGCCCTCTGTTTCCGGACCGGACGGGCACGCCGAAGTACTCCCAGCGGAGGCCCATTGAGACGGTGAGTCTGGAAGTGGCCCGCCAGCGGTCTCCGATATAAAGGCTGTTCGAAGTGTTTCGTGTGGTTCCGGACTCTGTGCGAATACGCTTCTCAATCGAATTGGGGAGGCCGAGGAGGAATGCTGCATAGGAGTTGAAGTCATTGGTTGTGGCAGCCGGGTTGTTTCCGTCGGCAGCCCTGCCGGTCACGCCGCGGTTGAAGTTGAAGAAGCCAGGGTTGCCCGAAGGCTCCATGCTCTCGATCTCGACCTTCAAGCCATTCCATCCGAATTTGAAGTCGTGCTTGCCTTTGACCCAGGTAGCATTAGCGACGTACTGCGACTGCGGAAGCTTGAGAGACCAAGGAGAGTTGTTTTGAGCGCGCCCGAAGGCATCAAAACCGGATATGACAAACCCCGGCCATCCGCCGTCCTCTCTTCTTGGGCCGTTCGTGCCCGGAATGCCTAAAAAGTCGAGGCCCAAATTCTCATCGAGCCGGATATTCTCGACCCTGTTATTGATCAGAGTGCTGCCATAGTAGCCATCGATGACAAAGTTGGGACTGACCGTGTAGATGGCCGAGTAGGTCATCGATAAGGTGTCGCCGAAGCCCGTTCCGTCATAAGAGCCACGATTCTCAATGCCGCGGCCGCCGAGTTGGCCAAACTGCGGCGGATTGATGAAGCTCCAGTCGAGGTAGCTGATGCGGGCGCTCAAGTTTAGCTTCGATGTGGCTTGCGCGGTCAGTTTGCTGTCGAATGTCTTGCGGTCGAACGCAAAGGCTCCGTTGGCGAAGTAGTTCGCTCCCAGAACTCCGGGCCGGCCGGCGTTTGGAGACGGCGTCAGATCTGCGATCTTCTTTGCCGGAGGGCTGATGCGCGCCTCGGGAATGACATTGCCGGCAAAGGGCATGCGGAATTGTCCCTGCGCATTGCCGGTCTGTGGATCGTAGATCGGGTAGGGCGATTCCGAAAAGTTCCCGGCTCGCATCAGGTCGGTCGGCACATTGGCGAGCCGGAACGTGGACTGACGATCGGGCGTCGCCTCATAGGAGAAGAAATAGAAAATCCTGTTTTTAACAACCGGCCCTCCGACGGTGCCTCCGTACTGGTTCAGAATTCGCTTGGCCTGGGCCTGATTGCTAGGGAGAAAGTAAGGCCGAGCCTTCATATGCTGGTTGTTGTGGTACCAGAACGCCGATCCGTGCAGATCATTCGTGCCGCTCTTGATCTGGACGTTGACTGCGGCTCCTCCCGCAAAGCCCAAATCCGGTTCATAGCTTCCCGTTTCAACCGTCACTGCCTCAATCGCCTCGAGGGCAGGTACGTATCCGGCGATGTGCGGGAGCCAGCTGTTCCAACTGGTCGCTCCGTCAACGCGCACTGCCGTCGATTGGGCGGTGGTGCCGTTAGAGTTGAGCTGCAAGGCTCGAGATGGGTTTGCCGAGATGGAGTGGGCGTCCTGGGGCGGGCTGATTCCTGGAACCGTCACCAGCAGATTTTGATAGTTGCGCGTGACCGGGACGGGGACGTTCTGCAGATCGGAGGACCGGATCTCGTTGCGAACAACGGCGCTATCAGTCTGTAAGGCGGCTGCCTGCGCGCTGACTTCGACCGTCTCCGACACCTGGCCCAACGGAAGCCTGGCGTCTGCCCGTACCGTCGTATTTGCGGTCGCCGCGACATTGCGGAGACGAATGGTCTGAAAGCCGCTCGCCGAAACCACTACGTCGTATTGGCCGGGAGGAATGGAGGTAAGCGAATACATCCCCTCCGCATTCGCCACGATCTTCCACTCCTGGCCCGTGCCTGTGTTGGTGATGGTTATACTCGCTCCCGGGATTGCTCCACCGGTCGCATCAGTGACGTTGCCGACGAGCGCGGCGGACAGCGCCTGCGCATAAACCGGCGTCTTCGGCAGTAGGAAAACAACGAGGAGGACCAATGGCACAAACGCTGTGCCCATTCTAGTTTTCATGAAAATCCCCTTCAGATCCGATGTTGTAGGCTAGACCCCGCACATACCAGTGGTGAACAGGCAGTAACAGATCGGGGGTGAGGAGAAGCTCCTCACCCCGCTATTAGTACAGCAACAGCAGTTCCCCCTAGCCCGACGGCTGCAGATCTTAGCCACTGGGCGGTCCCAATTATCTGTTTGGAGGAAACTCATCACAAGTAACGAGTGGTTAACAAGCGGTTACATCTTTAGTGGATACGGCCGGCGCAACTCCTAATTGTCCAGTTCGCGCAGCGCGACGTGGCGGACTTCCACCGGGCTCGACTGGTCAAAGCGGGCCTCGACGACCGCTTCAAAGGAGTCGGGAATCTTTCCGAACGCCTGTCTCAGCGCCGCTACCAGCCGGGTTACGTACTCCGGGCGCGTCAGATATTCGATCGCGGCCCATGTGCACATGCTGTTTGCGGATCCCACCAGAGTGAACCACGAGCCGCCGCCGGGGCTGCGGTAACGGCCGATCACGGCGGCTCCGACTAAATCCGTTACCCGGTCCACATCCGGATACGCCTTCTTCTCTCCAGGCTTCGGGCGCAGGTTATGGACGTGGAAGTCGCCGATCCGGAAGTTCGAGCTCACCAGCGCGTTCCGGAGGTGCGGGTTGAACTTGGGTGCGCCAATGAAGATCACATTCGCGCCATTCGCGGCGTCCCAGGAAAGCATGTGGCTGCGCACGATCGTCAAATTGCTATGCCTTGACAGGGCGTTGCCTAGCAGGATGGTGCCGATCGCTTCGCCCACCGCAAGGTAGTGGTAGCTGGGCGAAAGATTCTCCGTACGCAGTTGCTTCTTCCAGACTTCGAGCCGCTTCGCCTCCTGGGAATCCGCACTCGACGGCCACTGGTTGATTTGGCTATCGCGAACATGAGCAATGAGGTCGACGCCCTCCGGGGTGGTTGTTTGAACACGCACTGAGAGTGGAACGCCCAAGGCAATCAGCGTTGGCTTGGGAGAGGAGAAGTAGGGCTTCCAGAGCTCTTCAAATGCGGGATTCTCTTCTGGTACCGGATTCCGGGTAGGAAAATTCGGTGCGAATGCCCAAAGCGCGATCAGGCATAGGACGCCGGTAAGGACGATCACCGGCCAGCGGAGAGCGCGCCCGGAAGGAGCGGGCGGCGCCGGGCAGGGCTCTGGAACCGGAGGAGGCGGTCCTGTCCCGCGGTCTTCGAATACAACGGAGAATGCCCCTTTGGGCACGGTGATCAGGACCGGATCATTCCGCCCCTCGTCCAAATAATACTCAGCCAACCGCGATCGCAGTCGGCCGACCTGGACTCTGACCGAGGGATCGGTTCGCGGGTCGTAAGACTCTTCCTTGCCTAGTCCCTCAACACCAATGCGGTACTCTTTGAGGCCGTGCGCGTCGCCTGCCAGCGTACATTCCACCAGGTACTCCAGCAACCGGCGCAATGATCCGCTCGTTCGGAACGTGTTGCTCGATAAGACCTTATCGACCTGCCGCCTCACGAGATCTTCATGGAGGCCGTTCGGCATAGCAAGATTATATGCCACAAAATCATAGGTTTTAGGTCGTATGTAACCTCCTTGTTACCCGTTGTTTCTTCCGCGCTCCGCCGGGCGAACCTACACTGGCGTTGTTGCGTTCGATGCGGAGGAAGCTTGTTTCATCGATTGCGGTGGGAACGGTGACTGTTCGCGTTCTGCCTCTGGTCCTCGTATTGCTGGCCGCGAATCCGGCCCTGGCCGAGGACGAAATTTACGAAAAGAACATCCGTCCGCTACTGATCGAGAAGTGCGGCGGCTGCCACAATCCGAAGGCGAAGACTGGCGGCTTGGACCTGACGACACCGGAGGGGCTTCGACATGCCGACCAGGAGGCGGGTCTCCTCCAGGCCCCTGATCCGAACGCAAGCCGGCTGATGCAGGTTGTCCGATGGCAGGGGAAGGTGAAGATGCCTCCGACTGGGCAGCTTTCACCGGCTGAAGTGGGTCTGCTCGAGCAATGGATTCAGAAAGGTGCGTCGTTACCGGGCGAATCGCCGAATCAGGCGGCGAAGAACGGCGGGCAGAAGAGTATGGGCGCATCCCACTGGGCGTTCCAGCCGGTTCGGAAACCGGTACTGCCGAAAGTCCAGCACCGGGATCGCGCACGCAACGAGGTAGACCTTTTTATCTTTCAGAAGCTGGAAGAGGCTGGGCTAAAGCCGCCCACCGAAGCCGACAAGCTGACCTTGCTGCGGCGCGCGACCTTCGACCTGCATGGCCTTCCTCCGACTCCTGAGGAAATCCGGGCCTTCCTCGCAGACACGGCTCCAGACGCATATGAACGCCTGATCGATCGTCTCCTGGCATCGCCTCGCTACGGCGAGCGATGGGGCCGCCACTGGCTGGACGTGGCTCGCTACGCTCAAACAGGCGGAATCGACGAGAACGTCGCCTACCGCGAGGCATGGCGTTATCGCGAATACGTCATCGATGCTTTCAATCGTGACCTTCCCTTCAATCAGTTCATCGTCGAGCAACTGGCAGGCGACGTTCTACACAAGGGCACAAGCGACTACATCCGGGGCCGTATCGCAACCGGTTTCCTGGCGCTGGGACCTAAGGCAATCGTCGAACAAGACAAGACCAAGCAGCTCTACGACGTGATCGATGAGCAGATCGACACCGCTTCGAAGGCATTTCTCGGCCTTACAATCTCCTGCGCCCGGTGCCACGACCATAAGTTCGATCCGATCTCGACCGAAGACTACTACGCTCTGGCATCCATCTTCCGCAGCACCCGGTTATATGAAATTCTCGAAGGCCGCAGCTCGACGTTGTTTTTCACGCCTCTGGTTCCAGATGAAATCTATGACCGCTACAGGAAGCGGCAGGAGGAAATTGCGGCAAAGCAACTGGAAATCGAGGCACTGATCGAGCCGGAAGTTACCGATTATGTCTACCGCCAGCTCCATCCGAAGCTTGCGGATTACATGGTTGCCTCGTGGCATGTGGAGAGGAAGGGTCGTTCACCGCAAGAGGTCGCCCAGGAGCGAGGGCTCGACGCCCGGATTCTCGAGAAGCTGGCGAGATATTTGAAGCCAGACGGATCGTTCCGCCCCTTCCTGACTGAGTGGCATGAAGCAACGGAAGCGAACGTCAATGCCGTAGCTGAGAAGTATGTCGCTGTCATTCAAGAGCCCGCACGGCGCTGGCGGGGCATCTTGGAAAAGTGGGCAAAAGACGTTCACGTCGCCGTTGCAAACGGAAAACAGCCGCCTCCAAAAGTGCGCTTTGAAGGGTTTGCCTTTACCCAGGAGTCGGAACGCTTCTTCGGCGACATCTCTTTCTTGAAGAGCACCTTCAACGAGAAGGACCGTGAAGACGGAGCCTTTGCGATCCCGGAAGGAGAGAGGAAGCGGTACCTTAGCGCTGCAACCCGAAAGAAGGTGGAACTGCTCGAGCAGGAGCTGGCTGAGCTGAAACGGACTGCTCCTTCAAGGCCGATGGTTGCTCATGGTGTCGCCGAAGGAGAGCCGTTCGAACAGCGCGTCTTCGTTCGCGGGAATCACGCAAACCTTGGCAAGCCGGTTCCGAAGCGGTTTCCCGTTGTGCTCGCGGGCTACAGTCAGCCGCAGATCGAGACGGTCAGCGGGCGGTTGGAGCTGGCGCGCTGGATCGCATCCCCTACGAATCCTCTCACCGCGCGTGTCGCCGTGAACCGGATCTGGCTCTGGCATTTTGGCGAAGGGCTGGTTCGCACGCCGGACAACTTTGGCCTGCGCGGAGAGCTGCCAACGCATCCGGAACTCCTCGACTATCTCGCGGCGCGATTCATTGAGGAGGGCTGGTCGATCAAAGCGATGCACCGGCTGCTCATGACGTCGTCGATGTATCGGTTCTCCTCTCAAACGGACAGCGAGCGATGGGAGAAGGATCCTGGGAATCGCCTCTGGTCGAGGTTTCAAAGGCGGCGTCTGTCGGCGGAAGAAATCCGAGATGCCTGGCTCGCAGTCGACGGATCGCTCGATCTTCGAACGGGCAGCTTGCTCGATCCGGTGGCCGGTACGCGAACCGACGCGCGTGGAGGCCGCACGAAGATGGATGAGCACTTTCGCCGGACAGTGTACCTGCCCGTGGACCGGAACAACCTGGCCACGATGATGGTCCTGTTTGACTTTGCGGATTCGACGACCAGCACGGGGCAGCGCGGTGAAACCTACATCGCGCCGCAGGCCCTGTACCTGATGAATAACGACTTCTTTGAGCAACGTGCCGTCGCCTTTGCGAGGAGGCTGCTCGAGAGGCGGGACTTAACGGACCGGGAACGGATCGAGCGCGGCGTGCTTCATGCGTGGGGACGCTCCGCGAGCGAGGAGGAGATGGATCTGATGCTGAAGTTTCTCTCGGGGTATCCCAAACGTGAGGACCAGGGCGGAGTTCCGCGGGCTTGGGTTGGGCTGTGCCGGCTGATTCTCGAATCCAATAACTTCTTCTACGTCGATTAAAGAAAAAGTAGTTGCAATGACGAAGACCGACCACGCCAACCATGCTGTTTCGCGCCGGGCTGTTCTACGCGACGCGGCCTGCGGCTTCGGAGCTGCCGCACTGGCCGCGTTGCTAACCAGCGAGCAGCGTCTGATGGCTGCGCCAACAGATCCGCTGGCGCCGAAACAGCCGCACTTCAAGGCCCGCGCGAAAAGCGTGATCTTTCTCTTCATGAGCGGCGGCCCGTCTCATGTCGATTCCTTCGACCCAAAACCGAAACTGGATCGGGACCATCTGAAGCCTATTCCGTTCAAGATGGAGCAGCAGTTCCAGCCCACCTTGGACTACTTCGGCAACCTGATGAAGTCGCCGTGGCAGTTTCGGAACTATGGCCAAAGCGGCCTTCCTGTGAGCGATCTCTTCCCGCACATCGGCCAGTGTGTGGATGATCTTTGCATCATCCGCTCGATGGTTGGGGACGGTCTGGACCACGGCGGAGCTCTCCTGCAGATGCACACAGGAACTGTCAACCTGACGCGTCCGTCGCTGGGCTCGTGGGTGCTGTATGGCTTGGGAACGGAAAATCAGAATCTGCCAGGGTTTATCACGATCCGTCCGCACGCAGCTCACAGCGGCGCGCGAAACTGGAGCTCCGCGTTTCTGCCCGGCGCCTATCAGGGAACTCCTCTCGGCACCTCGCGGACTCCGGTTTCGCAGCTTCGGAAAGAGGCGATCGAGAACCTTCTGAACAAGAACCGCACGACGGACGAGCAGCGTTACGAGCTGGAGATGCTGGCTAAGATGGATCGCCGGCATGCGCGGCTTCGGGAGTACGATGACCGGCTCGAGTCTCGGATTCAGACTTTTGAACTCGCCTTTCGCATGCAGGCCGAAGCGCCGGAAGCGTTTGATGTTGAGCGCGAGTCGGAGGCGACGAAAAAGCTCTACGGGCTTGATGACCCGCAGACGGCCGATTTCGCGTGGCAATGTTTGCTTGCGCGGCGTTTGGTGGAGCGGGGTGTTCGGTTCGTGCAATGCACTGCGGACGATTGGGATCAGCACACGGAACTGGCCCGCCTGCACGCTAAGAATGCAAGAGGTGTTGACAAGCCGATTGCCGGGCTGCTGCGTGACCTTAAATCGCGCGGGCTGCTAAAGGAGACGTTGGTAATTTGGGGCGGTGAATTTGGCCGGACTCCCTTCATGGAGCGAGACGGCCGCGACCACAATCCCTATGGTTTCACGATGTGGATGGCCGGGGGGGGCGTGAAAGGGGGGATGGCCTATGGCGCGACCGACGATTACGGTTACCACGCGGTGGAGAACCGCATGCACATCCACGATCTGCATGCCACAATCCTGCACCTGCTAGGTCTTGACCACACCAAATTAACCTATCGCTACAACGGGCGCGATTTTCGCTTGACAGACGTCCATGGCGTCGTGGCGAAGGATATCCTCCTCTAGCTGGACTACCAGGCGTCCGCTTCGGGAGGCTGCGGGGCTGCTGTGATGCAGCCCCGCGTAAGGCCTGCTGCCCGGAAATCGAGGCATCGCCGGAAACCAGCCGGGTCTCAGAATCTCGTCAAGGAAGCAATTCGGGCGGGTAGGCGGTGCTAAGATTTTGTCCGAATGATCTTTCGCAATCCCCGAATGAGTGGCGCGGTCAATGTCTGAGGTGCCTGGAGGTATCGCCCAGATTGCCAACTGGGTCATTGGAGGCTGCTGGGTTTTGTACGTGGCGCTAACCGTGCTCCAATGGACCCGGGTCCGTGCTGCAAGGAGGCGGCACGGTGAGGCCTGGGAAGGTCGGTTAACCGATCGGACCTCGCGAAAGGGACTCTACCTGCAGGCAGCCATATTTCTTGTGTTCGTGCCCGGGTCCGAACCACCAGTTCCCCTCTTATGGGCGGGCACAGTTCTTGCTCCACTGTCGCTCCTTCTGACCTGGCTGGCCTTCAAACACCTCGGCGACCAATGGCGGATCAACGCGGTTGTGACGACCGATCATCGCCTGGTCACTTCCGGTCCGTACGCGGTGATTCGCCACCCTATCTACACCGCGCTGTTCTGTTTGCTGCTGGCGACGGGATTCGTCATCGGCCGTTTGGTCCTGACGCTGGTTGCCGCCGGCGTGTTTGCCCTGGGCACGGAGATTCGCATCCGCTCCGAGGAGCGGTTGCTCGCGGCGCGATTCGGCGATGAGCACGCCAAATACCGGGCACGGACGAAGGCCTGGATTCCGCTGGTTCGGTAATGCAGCTTACTTGATGCAAGTGCTTGATTCTGATACCCTCAAAAATTAGGCTTCAACAGTATCAGTCTGCCTACCCCACGAGGTTTTTCACGATGTCAGGTCATTCCAAGTGGGCGACCATCAAACACAAGAAGGCCGCCCTCGATGCAAAGCGCGGTAAAGTGTTCACGCGCATCATCAAAGAGATTATGATCGCTGCCCGGCAGGGGGGCGGCGATCCTGATGCGAATCCTCGTCTCCGCACGGCCATCGCTGCCGCGAAGGCTGTGTCGATGCCGGGCGACAACATCAAGCGTGCGATCCAGCGCGGCACCGGCGAGATCGAGGGCGGCCAGATCGAAGAAGTGATGTTTGAAGGGTACGGCCCTGGCGGTGCTGCCGTGATGGTCAATGCGGCGACTGACAACCGGAACCGGACAGTCAGCGAAATGCGGCACCTCTTTTCGAAGCATGGGGGCAACCTCGGCGAGCAGGGCAGCGTTGCCTGGATGTTCGACCGCAAGAGCCAGATTCTCATTGAGCAGGAAAACGCATCGGAGGAAACGCTCATGAATCTGGTTCTCGAGGCGGGCGCCGAGGACCTTCGCAGCGACGGAACAAACTGGGAAATCATATCCGCCCCGGAGAATCACGAGGCGGTTGTCGCCGCGATTCAAAACGCTGGAATCCCGACTGTCTCTGCAGAGATCGCCCAGGTGCCGAAGAACCTCGTGAAGCTGGAAGGCAAGAACGCCGCGGGGATGCTCCGTCTGGTTGAGGCTCTGGAAGAGCACGACGACGTACAGAACGTGTACTCGAACTTCGACATTGACGAGAGCGAGATGGAGGCAATGTCGTCCTGATCCTCCGGACCGGCATGGCGCGAAATGCGCATTCTAGGAATCGACTGCGGCACCGAGAGGACGGGATACGGGATTGTTGACAGCGACGGCCGTGTTCACCGCATCGTCACGGCCGGGGTAATTCGAACCGACGCGAAGGCGCCGCTCGAACGGCGTTTGCTGGCCATCGGCTCGCGGCTTCGTGAGGTCATCCGCGAATTCCGGCCGGATGCTGCCGCTGTCGAGGATGTCTTCGTAGCCGCGAACGTGAGAAGCGGACTCAAGCTGGCTCATGTTCGCGGTGCAGCCCTGATGCTGCTGGCGGAATCTGAGTTGCCAGTGGGCAGCTACTCGCCCCTGGAAGTGAAGACCAGCGTGGTCGGGTACGGCCGCGCCGGGAAGGAGCAGGTGCAGGTGATGGTAAAGAACCTCCTCCGTCTTGATTCGGTGATCGACTCCGAAGATGCTTCGGACGCTCTCGCCGTAGCCATTTGCCATGCCACACGCGCTTTTACAGCGCAACGAATTGCGGAGAAGGCACGATGAAAAAGCCTCTCCTTGCCGCGCTTGCGATCGTCGGCGCCACCCTTCCTCTTGCCCGCGCCGCGGAACCCCGAATCTTCTATTCGAAAAGCTTTCCCGGAAGCACACCCGCCTACGTCGAAATCATCGTCGAGAAGAACGGCGAAGTCACCTACCGGGAATCTCCGGACGACGATCAGCCGATCAAATTCCGCTTGAGCGAGGCCGATACTGCCGAAGTGTTCGGTCTGGCGGAGAAGCTGGATCGTTTCGAGCGAACCCTGGAGTCGGGCTTGAAGGTCGCCAAGACGGGCGTCAAGACCTTCCGGTGGGAAGACGGCACTGTCCGTAACGAGCAGAAGTTCAACTATTCCAGCGACCTGCAGGCGCAGGCGCTCCTCGACTGGTTCGAAAGAATCACGGAAACCGAGCAGCACCTCATCAATCTGGAACGCGCGGTACGGTTTGATCGTCTTGGAGTGAATAAGGCCCTGTTGCTGATGGAGGCTTCATGGGACCGGAGACGGCTAGTCGCCGTCGACCAATTTCTCCCGATGCTGGAGCGGGTGATTAAGAACGAATCGTTCTTGAACATGGCGCGTGAACGCGCCGCCTACCTCGCTGACGCCTTTCGTGGGAAGGCCGCTCCCACAGCCCAACCCACTTCGGGACAGGGACAGCAGTAATGAAATATCTTTTCGCATTGGGCCTTTGCCTTGTGATTCCGGCAATCGCCCAGCAGGACAACCCCGTCAACGAGCAGTACGATCTGCAGAGGGCGATCAACGAAGCGGGTACCAGCAAGATCGATTTTATCCGCGCTCTTGAGCGGCACATCAGCCGCTATCCGAAGTCGGGGCGGATGGAGGAGATCGAGCGAGCCATTTTCAAGACTGCCGCAGAGCTGAACGACGACTCCCGGATTATCACCTACGGGGAAAAACTGATAACCCGAGGCTCGGCTGACCTCGAAGTGCTTGACCGCGTCACACGATCCCTTTTGACCGAGGAAACAGAGGACCGCGCGCGGAAGGCTCTGGAGTACGCGAACCGGCTGGAGGAGCGGCTGCGGGCGAACGAGAAGGACGAAGAGGCTCAGAAGAAGGCGATTCAGAGCGATCGGGACCGCGCGATGTTCCGCCGGGATATGGACCGGAGCCTGGGCCGCGCGCTTTTCTATAAGGCGCGGGCCACGGGAATCCTGGGCGACGCCGCTGCGGCCGGAGATCTGGCGAAGAAAAGCTTTGACTTCTTCCCGACGGTGGAGTCAGCGCGGGAAGCTGCGCGCTGGCTGATCGCGGCGAAGAAGGAAGCGGACGCGCTGCATTATCTCGCCGACGCTTTCACGCTGCCCAATGCTCGCGAAAGCGAAGCCGTGAGGTCCGAAATCAGGACCCAGATGGGCGCTCTTTACACGCAGCATCATGGCAGTGAAAAAGGTCTCGGGGACTTGATCCTGGAGGCGTACGACCGCAATGTGCGGCGCGCCGGGGAACGGAAGGAAGCCCTCCGCCGCCTGTTCCCGAACTACGAAGTAACGGAGCCTATGGAGTTCACACTCACGGGGCTGGACGGGCAAAAGCTCCGGATGCCTTCTTTGAAGGGCAAAGTGGTCGTGCTCGACTTTTGGGCCACGTGGTGCGGGCCCTGCCGGGCGCAGTACCCGCTCTACGAAGAGGTGAAGAAGCGATTCAGCGACCGGGATGACGTCGTTTTCCTGGCGGTCAACACGGACGAAGATCGTAGCGTAGTCGCTCCCTTCGTGAAGAACCAGCAGTGGAACAAGGCGATTTGGTTTGACGACGGGCTGGCGAATCTTCTTCGCGTGAATTCTATTCCGACTACCGTCATCTTCAACCGGGAAGGCGAGATTGCCAGCCGCTTCAACGGCTTTGTGCCGGAACGGTTCGTTGAT